>JAEEGL012280989.1_pt1 | contig 17119 bp, 12 predicted proteins | sample 9134231 | NCBI WGS metagenome assembly JAEEGL01 (sample SAMN16246548, study PRJNA631951) | gut metagenome | biome: gut microbiome; feature: rumen; material: fiber-attached | host: Bos | place: Iran: Karaj | collected 2018-10
CAGAAACCATGCAAAATGGGCTGAAAGTTACAAGAGATGTGATTCAGCCTACGAAAAATCGGCAAATCGCATAAAATGACGCCCTTTTATTTGTGCGATTCGCTTTATGATGCTTCATATACATGAGAGGAGTAACTTATGGCAGCGCAAAACGATGAAAAAAAGGCACGGCTCGACCGTCCGTATGCCGGCAGACGAAGTATGCAGGAACAGTCCACAAACAGTGATGCGGGGAAGGAGATACCGGTTCTTTGCAGGCAGATTCGTTTCTTCCGGGAGCAGAAGAAAATCGAACAAAAGGAGCTTGCTGAAAAGGTCGGTATCAAATCAAATGCAGTCAGCAACTGGGAGAACGGCAGAACGCGCCCGGATATTGCTCTGCTGCCGAAGATCTGTGAGGTGCTGGGTGTCAGCCTTGACGAGCTGTTCGATATGAAGAAACCGGAGCTGGAGACACCCAAGCAAACCATTACTATGACGAAAAAGACATCATCTGAAGAGGATGTCCTGCTGGAAGGTTTTCAGCAGCTCTCAGCCGGTCACCGCAGTGTCGTATCTTCTATGGTGCGTCAACTCTGCGATGTAGAGGATCAGGAGCTGTATAACAGCATTTCGGAAGAGACGATGTTTACCAAAGGACTCTGCGCTGGTTTTGATGCCGGAACAGAGTATGAGGATCAGGGAGAGCCGATTCATCTGTATAAGAACAAGTTGCATCCGCTTATGGACTGTGTATTTCCTGTAAACGGTGACAGTATGGAGCCCGATTTCCATAGCGGCGACCTTGTTATGGTTCAGAGGCTGTCCGAAAGTTCTGAACTATCCTACGGTGAGATCGGTGCATTCAGCTTCCATAACGAGACCTACATCAAGAAGTTCACAAAAAGAGGTCTGGTATCACTGAACAAGAAATATAAGCTCATGCACTTCGGTGCCGATGATGATGTTTACCTTATCGGCAGAGTGCTGGGCGTGCTTGACCCCGATGCCGTAGTATCCTATGAGGATATGGTCAGATACGAAAGGGTCAAAAAGCGGCTGGGAGCTGAATAAAACAGCATAGAGGGGGCGAAGACTATGAAATCACATACAGAACGTGTTTATGTAAAGGTAACTTCTGAAACGGATGCCACCGGATATATGCAGCCGAAAGCAATCACATGGAGTGACGGAAGAGTATTTCAGATCGAGACAGTCAAGGATTTCCGTCCTGCCGGTACACAGCACAACAGCGGTACAACTGACTGCTATACCGTCGTGATAAAGGGAGATACAAAATACCTGTTCTTTGAGCGGGCAAACCGATACCAGAAAAGTTCTGTCGGCAGATGGTATGTGGAGTGCTTGAGTACGGTGTAAATTACGATATGCAGGGGGTGTGAAGCATGGCTGAAAAGGTGTACATTGCAATTGACCTGAAATCGTTCTATGCGTCCGTTGAATGTGCAGACCGCGGATTTGATCCGCTGACCACACATTTGGTAGTTGCTGATGAAACCCGAACCTCTAAAACGATCTGCCTTGCAGTTACACCCTCGCTGAAAGCATACGGTATCTCAGGCAGAGCGAGGCTTTGGGAAGTAGAAGATGCTGTCAAGCAGATCAATAACAAGCGTTTTCAGGATGCGCTTCGTGCCGGTGCGCTGCCAAAGAACGAGGATGGCACACACCGCTTCGTTTCCGAGTCCTTCTATGCAGATGCACTTGCCGCCGATCCGGCTCTGAAACTCGCCTTTATTATCGCACCGCCGCGAATGAAGCTTTATGAGGAGATCAGCACGAAGATTTTCTCAATCTATATGCGATATGTCAGTGCTGAGGATATCCTGGTCTATTCCATCGATGAGTGTTTTATAGATGTGACCGGCTACCTCACCACATACCATATGACCGCTCACGAGCTTGCCATGACGATGATCCGTGAGGTACTGTATGAGACGAGGATCACCGCAACGGCGGGAATCGGCACGAACCTCTACCTTGCCAAGGTTGCAATGGATATTGTTGCAAAGCATGTCAAAGCGGATAAGGACGGTGTTAGGATCGCTGAACTGAACGAGCGCACCTATCGGGAACTGCTCTGGTGTCACACACCTATGACGGATTTCTGGAACTTCGGCCCCGGTACAGTAAAGCGGCTTGCGGCACTGAAATGCTTCACAATGGGAGATGTTGCGAGGTTTTCCATGACAAATGGAGACCTGCTGTATAAGGCACTGGGTGTTAAGGCAGAAGCAGTTATTGACCATGCATGGGGTTGGGAGCCGATTGAGATTCCTGCCATCAAGGCATACAGGCCTGCAAGCAACAGCATTTCGTCCGGTCAGGTGCTGAAAGAGCCGTATGACAGCACATTAGCCCGTCTAATCGTAAGAGAGATGACGGAGCTGCTTGCCCTTGACCTTGTGAGAAAAAGAGTAGTAACGAAGAAGATCACATTAACGATCGGATATGACAGGACATCATTGACACCTGCAAATCCGAAAAAGGCTGAATATACGATTCATGACAAGTTCTTCATTGCAAACTCTGATAAATTGTATACAAGCAGACTGGCGAAAGATCACTACGGCCGCATTATCCCTTATCACGCTCACGGCACGGGCAACCTTGAAACGTGGACGTCCTCCACACATGACATCTGCGACTGTATGATGCAGCTTTATGACAGGATCATAAACTCTGATCTGCTGATACGGCGTGTGAACATCTGCGCCTGCAACATTATCAGCGAGGATAATGTCCCGGAGGATACAGCTCCGGTGCAGCTTGAACTGTTCGTGGATTATGAGGAGCTGGAGCGAGAGAACGCAGAGAAGAAAATGAAGGCTGACAAGGAAAAAGCCCTGCAAAGGGCTACACTGGCATTGCAGTCGAAGTACGGTAAAAATGCTGTTCTGAAGGGCATGAATCTAATAGAGGGTGCAATGACTGTAGAACGTAACGGTCAGATCGGCGGTCACAGATCTGGAAACGAATAGTATAGGAGGTTGAGTGCTTATGACGAAAGGTCTGCGTAAGGGTGAACCTGACGCAAGAGTGATGTATGCGGATATAATCAACTTTCCGCATTTCCATGTTCCCGGTAAACCTTATATGAATAGTTGGAGCCGTGCGGCGCAGTTTTCTGCGTTCAATGCGCTCGAAGGCTACGAGGACATGGTTGACGAAGAGGCAAGAGAGGTTGGTGTACAGGAAACATTGAGCGAATCGGAGCTGGAGGTGCTGAATCAGAAGATCAACCTGATATATGATGTGCTGGAGGACGGATATCATCCGGTGCTGAAGTTCACATACTTTCTGGATGATATGCTGAAAGCAGGCGGCTCTTATGTCACACTGACGGAAAGAGTCAGGAAGATAGAGGTGGTTGGTCGGAAGATACAGCTTTTCAAACGGATCGGAACAAGCAAGAGCTATATGGAACTGGATATGGATAAGATCAGCGATATAAGCGGAAATCTGGTGGATCATATTGAATAGTGGGAGGATATATCATGAAATCGAGAATCTATAACAACCCGAAGAATGAAGCAAAGAATGCGGACAGGGAACGCCGCAGAATCCTTGAGTCTTTTGATAAGCAGAAGATTTCTGATTACATAAGAAACGTACTGCATATGGAGCCGATTGATGATGAGATCAATTTCTGGGCAGCGGTATGCAAGGCAATTTGTGCTGATCCGCTTTCAAACCCGGAAAAACAGAAGCAGGCTGCGGAGTGGCTACATGATCACGGTATGAGTACAGGCCCCGATGATGATAATGTTCCTGAAATTGGCAGACAGCTGATCAAGGAACCCACACGGTTTATGTTCGGTGAACCTGTTGAAGCCTACTCCTATGGTGATCTGAGAATTGCAAAGACCTGTGGACTTGGCGGCGGTCCGGTTAAGAAACTCGTTATTTCCATATCTCAGATTGGCGGACAAGATCCTGCTGAAAAGGATATGCTGAAAGTAGCGCAGATGCTTGGCATTGACATGAAGAAAGATGTGAAGCGATACACAACCACCTCTTATGGTCCGTATCTTCGACACACGTTCTATTTTGAGCAGATCGTAGACGGAGAGGTTGCTTAAAACAGCTTCATGAAAGATGATGGTTATTTTGAGGAGGTGCGGTTGTGGATGATATTCGTTTTCCAAATGAACTGCTTCCCACAGAAATAAAGGAACCGGAAGCATTCATCGTTGACAAGCAACCAGATTTACCGGATTACGGTGTTGACACTGGCGATCTTGTAATCGTTGACCGTGAAGCAAAATTCGCCGAGGGTGCGCTGTCGGTGTTTGTGAAAAACAAGACCAACAGGGATACCAATCCACACCCGTACCGGGTAAGCAGGGAGAAGGTCAAGGGCTACAAGTATTTCGGGAAAGTGGCTATGGTTATGAAATACTATGGGAATAGTCCGCTAACAAGTTGATAAATCAAGAGGCTCTGTGAGAGATGTATTCTTCTCTCACAGAGTCTTTCTCATTCATTGTTTTACCTGTCACAAAATTATGACTAACATATGATATGCTTCAGGAATTGTCTCGCCGTGTGATTTGAATACAATTCATTTTGAATATCTGTGCCAGACTATTGACAAAAGCTCATACAGGTGCTATAATGTTTGAAAGGACACTACATGAAATTGCATTCACTGTGCTTTTTGATAGTATTAGTCACAATTTATGCACAGTTCGTTGCTGCGATATACTGTATCCAAAGGAAGGTGAAAAAATGGCACAGCCCAATTTACCCATGATTGATAATAAAGCAACTGTAGAATCTGATTCGGATTTCAAAGGGAATACCAAGCTAAAGCTTCTTCGGCTGCTCGAATTATTGCAAAGTGAATCAACACAGCAAAAGCCATTAAGCACAGCTCAAATCTGCCAGAGACTTGAGAAGATGGGGATGCATTGCGAGCGTAGAACGTTATATCGTGATATAAAGCTGTTAATTGACTGTGGCTATGACATAGAAATTGTCACGGAAAGAAATGCTAACCTGTATTACTATAAGAAAGCGACTGAGCTTAGTTTTTCCGAGTTGAAAATCCTTATTGATGCTGCTAAGGCGGCTTCATTCATAACGCAGGAACAAACTGAGGAACTGTTAAGAAAATTGGTTGCACTCGGCGGTTCAAGAAAAAAAGAATTGCTCAGCAGTAATATGGTTTTCTTCAATAGCCACAAACATAGTAATACCGATGTATATGACGTTGTTTCAACTATTGAAACAGCGATTCAAAATAAAACCAGAATATCATTTTTCTATTTTGACCTCGATGAACATGCTGAAAGAGTCTACAGACACAATAAAAAAGAATACTTGCTTGACCCGATAGTCCTGATATTCAATAATGATAATTATTATCTTCGCGGATATGCTCCTGACCATGATGAGATACGTAATTATCGTGTAGATCGTATGGCCGATGTTAAAACGACCACGCTACCAATGGATGCCAAAGCCGACGTAAGTCCGGCAGAAATCGAGGAATACATTTCTCAATCATTTAAGATGTATGGTGGTGAAACCGTAGAGGCTCTTTTAGAGTTTAAGGATCAGCTTCTTGATGTAATCTTCGATAAATTTGGCGAAGGAACGCCTATAGTCCGTAAGAACGATAATACCTGTATAGCAACTGTTAAGGTTCAGGCAAGTCCGACTTTCTGGGGATGGTATTTTCAGTTTCCTGACAAGATGCGGATATGCTCGCCTGATTGGCTTGCGGATGAATGTGAAAAATGGAGAGATCTGAGATACGATCAATAAGAAATCTGCATTAATAAAAAGGAGGCTGCAAATGAACACCGAGAAAAAACAAGATAATGGATATTTCGCTGTTATCGATACAGAAACTACTTGGAGCAATGCCGTTATGTCTATCGGTGTTGCGATTGCAGAAAGCCCCACATTTAAACTGGTAGAAAAGAAATATTACATTATTTCTCCCGAATATAAAGATGGCGGAATGTATAGCTATGTCTTAATGACGAAATCTGCTAAACTGGATCTCAAAAGCTCACGCCCGAAGGTTATCGAGCATCTTGTTAAGGTTCTTCAGAAGTATCAAATAGACTCCATATTCGCCTATAATGCTTCTTTTGACTATAATCATTTGCCAGAATTGCACTCCTATAAATGGTTCGACATAATAAAGGTAGCTGCATATAAGCAATACAACCCCAAAATCCCCCAAAATGCTGACTGCTGTGGAACCGGAAGATTAAAGAGAGATTATGGCGTTGAGCCGATTACAAGACTTCTGTCCGGTAATCACAGCTATTGCGAAGTCCATAATGCAGTATGTGATGCAGTTGATGAACTAAGAATTATGGAACTGCTCGGATACGCATTAGAAGACTATGGTCACGCTCAAATCAACCCGGAAAAGAAGCCGAGAACTGTAAAACCAAAGGAACAGAGAGTTATTCCCAAGGTTCAGAAGCCAACGAAACCTGTTCTGGAAGAAAGCGAAGATATCATTGAAAAGCGATTGATAGCCAATAGTAAGTTTGCTATCGGTGATAAAATTCGACACGCTCAATATGGATACGGCGTTGTCAGGAAAGTCGAAGTTATGAATGAAGAAATTCTGTTGCTAACCGTTCTTTATGAAGCGATAGGAATCAGTCTGCATCTGCTTCCGGCTGACGAAAAGGATATCACATTGATTAACGATTGACCTCAAAGGAGTTGTATACAAAATGAGTTGGATTCAGCTTTCCGAAGAACAGCAGAACTTCGTGAATATGGCACTTGAAGGGCATAACATACTTGTAAACGCCTGCATTGGAAGCGGAAAAACAACGGCAATCCAGTTGCTCTGTAATCAGCTTCCGAAAAAGAAAAGAATCCTGTACCTTACATACAATAAGCTGCTGAAGCTTGACGCCAAAGCTAAAATTAGGAATACCAATGTTAAGGTACAGAACTATGACGGAATTGCGTCAACCTATCTGTATCGGATGGGAATTAAGACTGGATACGGTGACCAGATCCCGCGTTTCAATGAAGTGAAGCCTGTAATTGACAGATATGATATTCTGATCATAGATGAATACCAGGATATCGAACAGGGGCATTCGCAATTATTGGAGCATATCAAGTCGTATAATCCTGAAATGCAGATCATTGCAGTCGGTGATATGCAGCAGAAGATATATGATAAAACGAGCTTGGATGTGTCGGAGTTTATCAATCAGTTTCTTGGTGAGCATATTCAGCTTGAATTCACCATGTGCTTCAGATTATCTGCCGGATTAGCGGAAAAGCTTGGAAGAATATGGCATAAGAAAATAGTAGGTGTGAATGATAGTTGCATTGTCGAAAAGATGGATATGAAGCAGATAGTAGAGTTCCTGTCTACTCAAAATCCACAGGATATTCTTTGCCTCGGTGCAAGGTACGGTGATCTGTCCGAGACATTGAATACTCTTGAATCAAGATTTCCATCAATTTTCAACAAGCAAACTGTATACGCCAGCATATCAGACCATGACTCGATCCGAGCAACAGAGCCAAATGAACATACTGCGATCTTTACAACATTTGACAGTAGCAAAGGTCTTGAAAGAAAAATCTGTGTTATCTTCGACTTTACAGAGAGCTACTGGGATGCCAGAATCAGCAAGCCACAGCAGTCATATGAAATTCTTCGCAACATATTCTGCGTCGCTGCAAGCCGTGGCAAATCTAGGATCATCTTTGTAAATAGTGAAGAAGCTATGCTTACTGAAGCTACACTTTCTACAAGAGTGGATGAAAACAAAAATCTATCCGATGTTGACATTTCCGCAATGTTTGATTTTAAGTACCGTGAAGACATCGAGGAATGCTATTCGTTGCTGCAAATTGAGCAAATCATTCCGGAAGATAGCAGTACCATAGAGGTCAAAAGTAACGATGGGTTGATTGACCTATCTCCCTGTATAGGCATCTATCAGGAAGCGATGTTTTTTGATTCCTATGAGATTAACAAGGCTATTGAGATGTATTTCAAACTTAATGACAGCAAGAAAGTGTTGTGGAATAAGAAAATTCAGCAAGCAAGCCTTGAAAAGAAAATACTATTCTTGGTATCTCTTGAAACTAATCAGGACCGCTACCGTACACAGGTAGAATTACCGTTTATTGATGAAGATGCCAAAAATCAGATTGCTGACAGACTGTTCTCAAGACTACGGCACGATGAAAAAGCACAGGTTGGATGCTTTATTCCTTTTGCAGGCAAAAAAGGCGGTCCTCGTCTGTTTATTGCGGGAGGATTTGCAGATGTTGTCAAAGATGATATCGTGTATGAACTGAAATTCGTTTCTAATCTGACTCATGAGCATTTTCTTCAGTGCGCTTGTTACATAGTTGCTTTGAAGCTGGAAAAAGGAATCCTGTGGAACACACGAGACAATACCTCTTACGAAATCAAAGTGCCTGATAAGAAGAAATTCCTTGATGCAGTTGCGAAGACTATCAGCAAACACGCAATCGGCTCTTATTGCGAACCAGTCGTCATCTCTCCGAAACCAGCAGGAATTCTGGCATTAAAAGGTGAACTGTCCAAATTCACAGTAGGAGCTAAAGTGAATCATACCAGCTTTGGAAATGGCACAATTCTCCAAATCAACTCGTTAAATGGCTCACATTTCATCGATGTTAAATTTGATAAAAGAGGAACCCGTAAATTGCTTCTTGAGATGGTTGTAAGAAGCGGAATGCTCCATCTTGTTACAGAAGACACTGCTGAAACGGTTGAACCTGAGAAACCTGCGAAAGATCCGAAACAAGAACAGTATGAACTTGGATACGAGGATGTCAAGGAATTGTTCACGCAGCAAACTCGTATCATCCGTGACCGTTATAAAACCAGATGGGTAAAATGCGAGAAATGTGGTGCAATAAAGCAAGATGTTGAGTTTGCTTCATACGGCGGGCATGGCCATGTTAATCTTGGCATCTGTAGAGATTGCAGCCGAAAAGGTCAGTAAAGCTTTTGAGGAAACAGAGCATTAGGCCAAGCTATATTAAATGAGGTACAATAGATGTGGCTATTTGATAAAATCAAAGAAAAGAAACAAATCCGAGAAGAGCGCTGCGCAACGTTATTAAACAGTATAGATACCGCGCTTGAAGAACTAAAACAAGTATTTTCATGTCCTGACAGGTTTGTTACTGATGATGATATCACTATATGGAAGAACACGCATTCCTCAATTATAACGAAGTTGCGCGCAGATACAGGGGTGGGCAAACTTAAGAAAGCAAAGAAATACCGAGAGCTAACAAGGAAAATAGAACTGTTACTATCAGCAGAAAATGAACTGGAGAAAACGCGCAGCATTCATAATAACAAGCTTTCTAGCAATAGAGCATCCGCTGTGTATTCGATTATAGGTCAAGTCGAAGGTAAAAAACTCGATACTCAACAGCTTGTTGCTATATCAAAAGATGTACACACTCATCTTGTTTTAGCAGGCGCCGGAACAGGGAAAACAACTACAATCGTAGGCTTAATTAAATATCTCTTAAAAACCGGAATGTATAAGCAAAATGAGATACTTGTTCTATCCTTTACAAGTGCATCAGCTTCTGAAATGAAAGAAAGGATAAGCAAAGAAACTGACTGTCCGATAGAAGCTTCAACTTTTCATAAACTTGGAATGAACATTATTACAGATGTCGAGGGTGTGAAACCTAAGATTACTGAACTGCAGCTGTATTCTTTTATCAAACAACAACTTGAAGTGCTGATGAAGAACGATGACTACCTTAGCCTTCTTAATATGTATATGATAAGAAAGCAGTATCTTATAAAATCAGAATTTGACTTCAAATCATTTCAGGAATATCAATATCATTTAAAAAATAACCCTCCTATATCATTGAAACAGGAAACTATGAAAAGCTATGGTGAAGTTGAAATAGCTAATTTTCTCTATCTCAATGGAATAGAGTATATATATGAAGCTCCGTATAAGACTGATACAAGAACAAAAGAATTCGGTCAATACAAGCCTGATTTTTATCTCCCAGAGTATGACATATACATTGAGTATTTTGGTATTGATAGTAACGGAAGGCCACCAGAATATTTTCAAAATGATTATGTTGCAGCTATCCAATGGAAGCGTGAACTTCATAAAACAAATGCAACTATCATGATTGAAACATTCGCATATGAAAACTATGAAGGAGTGTTGACTTCTGAACTTGAAAAAAAATTAAAAGAAAAGGGTGTTTCTTTTACGCCAATATCACAGGAAGAACTGTGGAGAAAGATTACCGAGGATAATAAAAATGTCCTGGACGGATTTATTCAGCTTATCGAAACTGTGATTAATCTCATGAAAAGCAATCGATATGATATAGAGGAGATGCATAAACGCAATTCGGCTGTCTTAGGTTTGACCGAAGTTTCGTATCTTCTTAATCTCATATCACCAATATGGAATAGCTATAATAGACACCTTCAAGATAACGGCGAAATTGATTTTAATGATATGATTAATAATGCTGCCGACTATGTTCGCAACGGAAATTATGTGAATGGATTTAGAGTCGTGATAGTCGATGAGTATCAGGATATTTCAAGATCAAGATATGAACTATTAAGTTCGATGAGGGCATCATCAGATTATAAATTATTCTGCGTCGGAGACGATTGGCAAAGTATATACCGCTTCAATGGAAGTGACATAACCTACATACAGCAGTTTAAAAAATATTGGGGCCCGTCAGAAATAAGCAGAATTGAAACTACATACCGATTCTCACAAAGACTAATTGATATCACTAGTTCCTTTATTACGCGTAATCCGATGCAATTAAAGAAAAGCATTAGGGGTATGAATAATGAGGAGAAATATGTGCTTGGAGAGGTAGAAGGATACACAGACAAGTATGCAATAGAATTCATGCTCAATAGGTTAGACGAACTACCTCGAGGTAGTTCGGTGTTTCTTATCGGTAGATATACATTTGATAAACAAATGCTTGAGCTCAATAATAAACTTACTTGTAAATATGATATTCAAGAAGGTGATACACAAGTAATATATCATAATCGACGAGATTTAATGATTAAATTCTTGACCGCACATAAATCGAAGGGGTTGCAGGCGGACTATGTATTTATTTTGAACAACAAAAACGGTAAAACTGGATTTCCAAGCAAAATTCAAGATTCACCAATACTTGACCTTCTTCTCGAAAAAAGTGATCCATATCCTGATGCAGAAGAAAGAAGGCTTTTCTATGTAGCCATGACCAGAGCAAGGCGGAAAGTCATTCTTGTCACCCTAAAGGATTATAAATCCGACTTTGCAAATGAGTTGATTTCAAGATACGCTGCTGAAATGAAACAAGAAGCTTTTATTTGTCCTCAATGTGGTGGTAGGCTCAGAAAAAGAAACGGAAAATACGGCGAGTTTTATGGATGTGAAAACTATGGTGTTTCAGGATGTAGATATACAAGAAATATCAGACGAAACAACCAAAACTCGTTAAAACACTAGTGTTCTGATATCACTTATATGATTTCTATTGTTAAACAGCCCCTGATATTATAAAATAAATGGATCAGGGCATGGTATATATTTCCGAATAGTGCCAGAATATTAATTAAAGAATGGGAGATGTTTTGAATATGATAATAGGCTCAACTTATGGTTGCTTAACTGTTCTCGATTTAGGAGAAGAATACATCCAGTCGGAACAATATTTACACGCTCAAAAGGAATATGCTGCCCTGCAAAGCTCCTTGGAGCAATACGAAGGTATTATAGAAGAATCTGAGAAAGTCAAAATAATACGTGAAAACTCAACCTCCTCTTTTACATTCGATCTGAATGAGAATCCTTCTGAGGTGGATAGGATATTCAAGGAATTTGTCGAGCATAGAAACTATTGGATTCGTCAAGATATTTCAAATCTACAACCAAAATTAGAAACTCATTTTAAATGCCGATGCAAGTGTGGTAAAATTCACTTTTTTGATGCAAAGACAATAGAACAGTCTCCAAAATACTGCTATTATCCAATGTTTATCTCATCAAGAATGACATACAGCATTAAATCTCAAAATGCAACTTACCATAAACGCCAAAAATATGGGAATTTAATGAATGTAGTATTTGTTTATAATCGAAGCGAATGTACACCATCGGATAATTTCTGTGGTCTTTGGAATCAATATAAGAAAAAACAGATGAGCAAAAAGGCATCTGAAGCAGATGAAAAACGATATACCATTAGAGAATGGGATAGTAGCGGAAAGAAATGCAGTAACCACGAGGTGTACGCAGTGTCTCATCTTGAAGCCTTAAAGAAGCTGTATCCTAATGATGCATTTGAACTTGTTCCTCAATCAGATATACGAAATCACTTGTATTTAAGCGGTAGAGGATACATTTTTGAGGTTTCAAATCATTATAGGAATTCAGCACAGAACAGAACTCGATGCTATAAGAGAGTTGCTAAATGAAGGATAGCGCATCAATAAAATGAAGATAAGGAAGTGATATAATGCCTAAACTGGTTTCTATGGAGCGTATTTCGCTCAAAACAGCCAAGGATGTCAACGAAAAGATGATTCAGGACTATATCTTTGAGAATCCGTCTTGCCTTGGACTTGGTGATCTTACGGCACTGACCAAAGAAAAAACACAGCCTGCCGGCGGTCGCCTTGATTTGCTTATGGCTGATGATAACAACACCCGATATGAGATTGAGATTCAGTTGGGTGAGACTGATCCCTCCCATATCATTCGCACAATTGAATACTGGGATACCGAGCGCAAGAGATATCAGAAGTACGATCATGTGGCAGTTATTGTTGCAGAGGAAATCACAGGCAGATTCATGAATGTGATTCAGCTCTTCAACGGCAATATTCCAATAGTCGCATTGCAGCTTGCCGCTTATAAAATGAGTGATGGCGAACTGGCATTGGTATTCACAAAGGTATTGGACCAGATCAGTGTCGCAGATGACGATGAAGAAGAATATGAGGCTACAGATCGTAAGTATTGGGAAGCACGTTCAACCAAGGAGCAGCTTAAGCTCGTAGATTCAATTTTTGAGCAGTGCGAACCTCTGAAGTGCTTTGAAATGAAGTACAACAAGATTTATATTGGCCTGATTAGAAATGGTATCGCAACAAATCCTGTCCTTTTCAGACCGAGAAAGAGCTTCATCTATATGCAGTTCTATCGAATTAAAGATGAAGAACTGTTCGGTTCAAGATTGGATGAAGCAGGCTTATCATATGACTACGATACGAGGCGTGGCTCTTTGAGAGTGAGAATCAATCAGCTTGAAGATTACACTAAAAACAAAGAGCTGATTGATGAGATAGTCGCTCTCTCCGTTGCTAATAAGTCTTAACGAGATGTGTACGCACTCATTATTCTTACTTCCGTTTATTATATAGATTTTAACAACTAAGTTGAGGTGACGGTGTAATGCAAATTACCTGGGAAAACTTTGGCACAAATAACATCGATGCGCGTGGAATACGATTTAAGTTTGAAGACCTTTGCCGCCAAATATTTATAAATGAAAACATATCTGGAAATAGGGATATTCGATATTTACATGCAAATCCCAATAATCCTGGGTTAGAGGCAGAACCAATTTTTGATGAAATCTCTAAGAGATGGATAGGCTTTCAGGCTAAATACTTTGAAAATGCGGTCGACTATAATCAAATTGAAGAGTCAGTGAGAAAAATCATTTCAAACTATACTGGAAAGAATGGCATTGTAAATCACGTATATTTATTTTCCAATAAACCCATTACCACTACAGCGGATGGTTTTGTAAGAGCACAAAATATGCTACAAAAATACAATATATCATTAGAGTTGATTACCGATAATACTATTCTGGACATAGTGCGATCTAAATATGAGTATTTAGGTAAATACTATTTCGGTGCTCATAATTTAACACATGAGTGGTTTGAAAACCATGCCAACAATATGTATGATGTGCTTGGTGAAAGATTTAATAGCCTATTCCATATCAGCACTAGTGAATCTACTGATCTTTCCTTGTTCGTTAATGATCAAGAGGCTGTGGATTATTTAAACGTAAAAAAACACAAAGTATTTGATTTAGCTTGTCGCCATTTTTCGATGAATCGTAGACGGCGTGAGTATCTTGGCAAACTTAAAGATACTGTTTCTACTATTCCAGATATATCTCTTGATACATTCGGTGATTCATTTGAGTGGAAACAGATTCTTTGTAAAGCTTTGCAGCCATACATTACTGAATTCAATACGGAATTGCAAGATTTACATGCAAAGAGAAAGAAGTTGATGATAACCCTTTCTCAAGAGACGCAGAATAATGATGATCTTCGCCAAAATGAAAACCAATTAAACTCAATCAATAATGATATTAACGAAATAGATGAGTTGCTTGAAATGTTAGATGTACTTGTAGTAAGTGAAAGTGATAGGAAGTTGCTACAGAGTAAAGTTCTCTTGATTTATGGTAAAGCCGGAACAGGCAAATCACAACTGTTGGCGCATGAATCACAGTTGCTTATTAAAGAGGGCAGAGAGTGTTTACTTTTAATATCAGGTATCTATTTCAGTAATGATCCAATTCAAAAACAAATTATGAATAATCTAAATCTCGATTATTCATTATTCGATTTGATTGACATACTTGAAACAATTGGGCAAAAAAAGAATCGCATTATTCCAATCTTTATTGATGCACTTAATGAAACTTGTGAGTTCAGACTATGGAAAAACGGATTATCTTCCATTATTGATAAAATCAATTCATTGCGTTGGGTAAAACTCGTCTTATCTTATCGCACAGAATATGAGAATATGATAATTCCGGAAAGCATTATTATTAAGAAAAGGAACAACGAAATTCCAAGCGTATTTCATAACGGATTCGCTGATACTGGCATTCAAGCAGTAAAAGAATTTCTCAACTATTATAACATACCATTTTCTCCTTTAGAATACTTTGGATATGAAATGACTAATCCGTTATTTTTGACGCTGTATTGCAAAAATTATACTGGATCAGAAACAAGCTTGCCGCAATTATATGAAAGACTTATCAAATCAGTAAACATTAAATTGCATCATTCACTTCATTTGTCACAAAATGGATATACTGAAGACATTAATATACTCAAGCCTCTAATAATGGAAATAGCCTCTGTATTGATTTCAAGCAAAAGAAGATACATAACAGAAAACGAAATAGAATGCTTAAAATATTGGAGAAAGTATAATCTACAATCTTCTATTGTTATTCATCATTTAAAAGGAGAAGGTATTCTTCACACCCACGTTTTTAATGGTCAGGAAGAGTTATTCTTTTCTTTTGATCAAATGAATGATTATTTCGGAGCAGAAGCTATACTCAAACGTGATTGTTCCAAAGAAGAAATGCGTAGTTTCTTATCTACTGAATTACTTGGCATTAAGAATGGCAATCTTGAAAACTACAATAATATTGAGATTTTCATAAACTGTTGCGCATTATTTGCAGAAAAATTCAGAGAAGAGTGTATTGATATAATTAATAGTGTGTTAGATGAAGATGATAGATCAACTATTTTTAGCTATTACCTAGAGTCTTTTCAATGGAGAACTAGTATTTATCTTTCATCCGAGGAGTTTAATTCCTTGTGCCAAAAATGCTGCTTTCGATGCGAAGATATTTGGAGGATGTTGATTAGTAATAGCGTCAGAACCAATCATCTTTTTAATGCCGATTTTCTTCATAATGTACTTTCTACATATAGTTTATGTGAAAGAGATTACTTGTGGACTATTTATATTAATGGGTTACCATCGAACGATAACGAACGTATAGTGCAACTAGTCAATTTATATAATGAAGGTGGCAACTTAGATTTTAGGCATCCGAAGCAAATTGAATTGCTTTTAACTGTTTTAGGCTGGTTATTAACTTCGTCAAACAGATGGTTAAGGGACGTAACTTCCAAGGCAATGATTGAAATTCTGAAGGAGCATTTTCAATATTGTAAGGTGCTCATTAGGAAATTTAAAGATGTTAATGACCCCTATGTCGTTCAACGTCTTTACGGTATCATTTTAGGTGCTTGCTGTAAAAGAATACACTCAGAGGATAATCTATATCAAGATTTAGCTGAATATATCTACTGTAATGTTTTTGAGCAGGAAATTGTATACGAAGACATTCTGCTACGTGACTATGCAAGACTGTTGATTGAGCGATTCTTAAATGAATATCCAAACTATTGTGGTATTATCAAAAAGAAAAGAATCACACCGCCATATACATCTATGCCCATTCCTGAAATAGAAGATCAACATTATCTTGATAAGGAGTTTTCAGGAGCAATTCGTTGTATCATCAGTTCTATGCGCTTTGACGGAATGGGGTGGTATGGTGATTTTGGCCGATATGTATTTCAAAGAGCACTTAATTCGTTTGATGTAAACGAATATCAAATATTTAATTATGCAGTTTTTCATATTATCAATGAAATTGGCTTTTCGGAGGAATTCTTTAATGATTATGATACTTTTAGCCGAGGATATGATCGTGGGCGAACAATTAAAACTGAAAGAATTGGTAAAAAGTATCAATGGATAACCATGTATCATGTTTTAGCTAGGATTTCCGATAATTGTGTCATGAAAGAAACCTGGCAATCTACAAGTGACTCTTCTATTAAGTATGAAGGCCCATGGGAACCATATATTCGTGATTTCGATCCAACGCTTAATCAGAATTTTCTTGATTTAAGAGATGCTCCATCTTTCCCACTCCTTGATGAATATCGAGCAAAAAGCATAGCAGACCACAAGATGGAAGATGTTTCAGCAGAATTCAAGCAAAAAGTTTGGATTAATAAAAAAAGCTATTTTCTTGAGCATCTTCAAGATTCATTAGCTATAAGCGATAAGTATGGTACACAGTGGGTGTTCTTGACGAAATACTGCGATACTGATCGGCATAACATAGAGGTTGATAAACTGCATGAATGGAGTTGGCTCTATGCATATTTTATGACTTCTTCCCAAATTGATTCTTGTAATGAGCAACTTAAAAAAGGTCGTTCGTTGTTATCATCAGAGATCACTTCTCTTTTGCA
>JAEEGL015648400.1_pt1 | contig 17119 bp, 15 predicted proteins | sample 9134231 | NCBI WGS metagenome assembly JAEEGL01 (sample SAMN16246548, study PRJNA631951) | gut metagenome | biome: gut microbiome; feature: rumen; material: fiber-attached | host: Bos | place: Iran: Karaj | collected 2018-10
ACCACTTCGTTATTAAATTAAAAGAAATCTGCTCCTTTTGGTAGTAAAAGGAGCAGATATTTTTATGTTTTTCGGTTACTTTTCCTCGAAAAGGGGTACTACATAACGGGTAGCAAGGCGGCGGGGTACCCCCGCGGTCAAACCGGCGGCGAGCCGCCGCCCCCAATCCGTCTGTTACATTCTGCTTTTTTACATTCTCTGCCTCGCAGTCCAGAGTAAACGTACTACCTGCCGAATCTGCAAGGCGAAGCGTTTTAAGTTTAGGCCAAGCCCTTTTTAAAGGGCGTCATACTCGAGCGTAAGCGACTACTTGTTCTCGTTCTAAAGCGCAAGCGACTCTTGCCCTCGTTCTAAAGCGTCAGCGACTCTTGTTTTCGTTCTCAATATGAAGAATTGGTGAAAATTATTGACATTTAAAATTTTTTCTGATAAACTGTTATTATATTGTTTACAGAAAGTAATAAAGGAAGGAATGATATCAGGAAATGATCAGAAAACTCCTGAGAAGTGTCAGGGAATTCAAGGGCGTTTCCATACTGACGCCGGTATGGATGGTAGGCGAAGTCGTCATGGAAGTCATCATACCGCTGCTCATGGCCTCTCTTGTTGATAACGGCATAAACGGCAACGGCGGCAATGGCGATATGAACCACATCCTCATAATAGGTGCGCTGCTGGTAGTATGCTGCCTACTGTCGCTGGGATCGGGATTTGCCGGTGCAAAGACCGGAGCCAAGGCAGCTATGGGCTTCGCGAGGAACCTGCGTAAAGATATGTTCTACAAGATACAGGACTTCTCGTTTTCAAACATCGACAAGTTCTCCACCGCAAGCCTTGTGACACGCCTCACCACAGATGTTACCCGCGTTCAGGACGCCTATCAGATGATCCTGCGTATAGCAGTCAGGGCTCCCGTAATGCTGATCTTCTCGCTCATTATGGCGTTCGCGATAAACGCACAGCTCTCGCTGGTGTTCCTCGTGTGCATACCGATACTCGCGCTTGGTCTCATAATGATCATGAAGAACGCTCACCCCGTGTTCGAGCGCGTTTTCAAGCGCTATGACGACCTTAACAACGTCGTTCAGGAGAATGTCAGCGGTATGCGCGTCGTCAAGGCCTTCGTCCGTGAGGAATTTGAAGTAAAGAAGTTCAGAAACATCTCCGGCGACATCTACAAGGACTTCTCCTTTGCAGAGAAGGTGCTGGCCTTCAATAACCCGCTGATGCAGCTCTGCGCTTACGGCGGAATGATAGCCATATCCTGGATAGGCGCAAACCTCATCGTCGTTGAAGGCTCCCTCACCACAGGCGAGCTCATGAGCATGATAACCTACGCCATGCAGATACTCATGAACATGATGATGCTGTCGATGATATTCGTCATGGTCACTATGTCAAGAGCCTCCGCACAGCGTATATGCGAAGTGCTGGACGAGGAAAGCGACATCAGATCCCCCGAGGGAACAGACGCCGGCGAAGTAAGGGACGGCTCGGTAGAGTTCCGCGGCGTTTCATTCGCGTATAAGAAGGACAGCGGCAATTACGCGCTGTCGGACATAAACCTGAAAATCAGATCGGGTGAGACTATCGGAATAATCGGCGGTACGGGTTCGTCAAAATCAACCCTCGTGCAGCTGATACCGCGTCTGTATGACGTTACCGAGGGCAGCGTCCTCGTAGGCGGCAGGGATGTGCGTGAATACGATATCGAAACTCTCCGTGACGCGGTTGCTATGGTACTCCAGAAGAACACCCTCTTCTCCGGCACCATAAAGGATAACCTCGAATGGGGCAATCCGAACGCCACCGAGGAAGAAATGATCGAAGCCTGTAAACTCGCCCAGGCGGACAGCTTCATTCAGGATTTCCCGGAGAAGTATGACACCTACATAGAGCAGGACGGCAACAATGTTTCCGGCGGCCAGAAGCAGAGGCTCTGCATAGCGCGTGCCCTGCTGAAAAAGCCGAAGATACTGATACTCGACGACTCCACCAGTGCCGTGGATACCGCCACGGACGCGCTGATACGCAAGGCGTTCCGCGAGAAGATACCCGACACCACCAAGCTGATAATCGCACAGCGTATCACGTCGGTAATGGACGCTGACAAGATAATCGTCCTCGACGGCGGCAGGGTCGTTGATTTCGGCACTCATGACGAGCTCATGCAGTCCAGCGCCATATACCGTGAGGTATATGAGTCTCAGCAAAGGGGGAGTGAGGAATAATGCCGGCAAGAAGAAGAAAACCCACAGCAGGTCAGACAATGATGATGAAGCGCGGCGGTCCGGGCGGCCCCAGAGCTGTCGGTACCGGTATGAAGCTCGACCCCGCAACGCTGAAACGCCTGCTGGGCTATGTTTTCAAAGGATACAAACTGCGGTTCTTCGTGGTTTTCGTCTGCATAATAGTCAACGCCCTCGCCGGAGTAGCGGGCTCGATGTTCTTACAGGAGCTTATCGACGATTATATCACGCCCCTCATAGGTCAGCCGAAGCCCGATCTTATGCCGCTTGTCGGTGAGCTGGTGAAAATGGGCTGCATCTACCTTGCGGGTATGCTCTGCGCGTTTTTGCAGCAGTGGCTCATGGTAGGCATCTCACAGGGCGTTCAGAGGTCCATACGCGACGAGATGTTCGAGAAGATGCAGAAGCTCCCCATAAGCTACTTTGACAGGAATACCCACGGCGATATAATGAGCCATTACACCAACGATATAGACACTCTGCGCCAGATGCTCTCCATGAGCATACCGCAGGCGTTCTCGTCGCTGATAACCATAGTGTCCGTGTTTATCGCCATGTGCCTGCTGAGTCTGCCGCTGACGGGCTTCGTCATCGTTTCGCTTGTGGTAATGATGATGATAACCGGCGGTATAGCCTCAAAGAGCGGCAAGTACTTCATAGCGCAGCAGACCTCGATAGCCGAAGTGAACGGCTACATCGAGGAGATGATAAACGGCCAGAAGGTAGTCAAGGTATTCAACCACGAAAAGCCCTCCGAGGAGGCGTTCGACGAGCTCAATGACGAGCTTTACACCAACGCCCGCGAAGCGAACGGCTTTGCGAACATCTTAGGCCCTATCAACAACAACCTCGGCCATCTGCAATACACGCTTATTGCGGTGCTGGGCGGTGTTCTTGCCATAAACGGCATAGGCGGTCTGAGGATAGGCGGCATAGCGTCGTTCCTTCAGCTTTCCCGCAGCTTTACGATGCCGATAAACCAGCTTGTGCAGCAGTTCAACTTCATCATAATGGCACTTGCGGGCGCGAAGAGAATATTCGCGCTGATCGACGAGGAGCCCGAGACCGACGACGGCTATGTTACTCTCGTTAATGCGAAGAAGAATCAGAACGGCGAGCTCGAGGAATGTTCCGAGAGAACGGGTATGTGGGCGTGGAAGCACCCTCACGGCACCGGCGGCGTGACCTACACACCCCTGAAAGGCGAGGTCACGATGAACGAGGTGGACTTCGGCTATGTTCCGGAGAAGATAGTGCTGCATGATGTATCGCTGTATGCCGATCCGGGTCAGAAGATAGCCTTTGTCGGCTCCACCGGTGCGGGCAAGACCACGATCACGAACCTGATAAACCGTTTCTACGACATAGCAGACGGCAAGATACGCTATGACGGCATCAACATCAACAAGATAAAGAAGAGTGATCTCCGCCGCTCACTGGGCATGGTGCTCCAGACGACGAATCTGTTCACCGGCACGGTAATGGAGAATATCCGCTACGGCAAGCTTGACGCCACAGACGAGGAAGTCTACGCAGCGGCACGTCTCGCAAACGCGGACGACTTCATACGCAGACTGCCGCAGGGCTACGAAACGAAGCTCACCGAGAACGGGGCACAGCTCTCGCAGGGGCAGCGTCAGCTCATAGCCATAGCGAGAGCCGCCATAGCGGACCCGCCGGTCATGATACTTGACGAAGCGACATCGAGCATAGACACCCGTACCGAAGAGATAGTGCAGAAGGGCATGGACAGCCTCATGCAGGGCAGAACAGTATTTGTCATAGCCCACCGTCTCTCCACTGTCAAGAACTCCGATGTGATCATGGTGCTTGAAAAAGGCCGTATCATCGAACGCGGCGATCATAAGAAGCTCATCGCCGAAAAGGGCAGATACTATAAACTCTATACCGGCGCCTTCGAACTGGATTGAGGCGGCCTCGAGTTTGGTCGCTGACGCTTGAGATGTCGCTGACGCTCGAGCCCGGGGGAACCCTTTTGTGAACAAAAGGGTTCCCCCGGACCCCCTCCCAAAAAACTTAAACCACTTCGTTATTAAATTAAAAGAAATCTGCTCCTTTTGGAAGTCAAAGGGAGCAGATATTTTTATGTTTGCAGTTATTTTACTTTGAAAAGGGGTACTACTGACCGAATCTGCAAGGCGAAGCGATTTAAGTTTAGGCCAAGCCCTTTTTAAAGGGCGTCATACTCGAGCGTTAGCGACTCTTGTTCTCGTTCTCGAGCGTCAGCGACTCTCTTCAACCACCTCTCCGATGAGGTTATTATCGAGGCAGTCAGTGAAGCGAATCTTCACGAAATCGCCGGTATGGAGTTTCTTTTTGCAGGAGAAGTAGATCATACCGTCGATCTCGGGGGCGTAGGAAGCGTCGCGGCCGAAGTACATCTCGAACAGGCGGTCGTAGCCTTCGCAGACCACCTCTGTTTCGGTGCCGGTAAGGGCGGCAAAGGCTTCGGAGACGCGTATCTCCTGCTGCTCCATGATTATCTCGGCGCGGTGCTCACGCTCGCGCTCGTCCACCTGATTCTCAAAATCAGCGGCGGGAGTGTCGTCCTCCTGCGAGTAGGCGAAGCAGCCCAGCCGGTCGAATTTTATCTCATTCGCAAATTCCGCAAGCTCGGTGAACTGTGCTTCGGTCTCGCCGGGGAAGCCCGTGATGAACGTCGTGCGCAGAGTCAGCCCCGGTATGCGGTCGCGGAGCTTCTTTATCAGCGCAGTGAGGCTTGCTCTGTCGCCGCTTCTGCCCATGTCGTGCAGTATCTCCTCGTCACAGTGCTGGAGCGGCAGGTCTATGTACTTGCATATCTTCGGTTCCGATGCGATAAGATCGATAAGCTCGTCCGTCATTCGCTCGGGATAGCAGTAAAGCAGGCGTATCCACTTTATGTCCAGCTTCGCCAGCTCCCTGAGCAGCTCGGGCAGCGCGTATCTGCCGTACAGGTCGATGCCGTAGTTCGTTGTGTCCTGCGCAACGACTATAAGCTCCTTCACGCCCTTCTTTACCAGTATTCCGGCTTCCTTTACGATGTTTTCAATCTTTCTGCTGCGGAATCTGCCGCGTATCTGCGGGATCGCACAGTAGGTGCAGCAGTTGTCGCAGCCGTCGGCTATGCGCAGATAAGCGTAGTGCGGCAGAGTGGACTGCATACGCTTTCCTTCCATATCCAGTTCGTCTATGGAGCCGAAGTCCATGACGCGCTCCCCGGCAAGCACCTTCTCTATCGTCTCAACGATAGCATCGTTCCGCCCGAGTCCGAGAACACCGTCTATCTCCGGAAATTCATCGTCCATCTGCTTCTGGTAGCGCTGGGCAAGACAGCCTGTCACGATTATCTTCTTGTTTATGCCGTCGTTTTTGCGGTTTATGGCTTCCATTATCTCTTCGATAGCTTCTTCCTTGGCACTGGTGATGAAACCGCAGGTGTTTATCACTACCACATCGGCAAGGCCTGCCTCCGGTACTATCTTATAGCCCGCCTCGGCTATCTTCGCAAGCATCAGCTCGGCGTCGCACTGGTTCTTCGGGCAGCCGAGGGAGACCATTCCGACTTTTGTTTCTTTTCCCATTTCAATTCTCTCTTTTCGCAATATATTCTTCCGCGTGCCTGATAAGTTCCCTGTCCTCGGGGAAGTTCAGCAGTTCCAGCGCCTTGTCAAACGGCAGGAGCCAGTCATCGAGTATCTCGTCTTCCTGTATCTCCGGCTCGCGGTACTCATAATGCCCGATGAAGAAAACGCCGGTCTTTATGCTGTTTTCGCGGGTCGCGTAGGTGTATTCCTCCCGGAAATCGCCGTACTGCACAAATTCAAGGCCTGTCTCTTCGCGCACTTCGCGCTCCGCAGTTTCCGTCTCAGTCTCGCCGTACTCGATATGACCCTTCGGGAAGCCGATATGACCGCTCTCGTTCTTTATAAGCAAATAGCGGCGCCCGCCGTCCTTCTCGGTGAACATCACAGCTCCGCCTGTCTTTTCAAACTTCGTGTAGAAGATATCTCCGTCACGGACGAGGTCTCCCAGCTCATGGAGCAGGTTGCACTCATAGCATATATTCAGGCCGTACAGGTCTTCCGGTACAGCTACCGGTATTTCGTCGTCTCCGCGGGCGATCAGGGCGCAGATCTTACCCCTGCTCACGCCGCCGACGGTTACCGCGGGTCTGCCGTCCCATGTGCCGATGCGGACGTTTCCGCGGTCTTCGGTCACGTTGATCTCAATGAGTTTTCCGTATAAGTCGGAATTCTTTCTGTGATGCATTTTATCTATCCTTTTCCAGATGTTCTTTTATCAGCAGGAGAGTTTCGTATTCGCGGCGGTTCCACGCCTGCTCACCCTTGATATCGAGCATTTTCCTGTTCTTTTCAATTGCTTCATCGAGCGTATAAGTCCTGAACCGCATACCGAGCCGCTGTTCGTTCCCGGTAAAGCTCTCCCCGGTGCGTTCACCGCCGATATCGCAGAAATAGAGCCTGCTGATCTGGTGCCAGATCTTTTCTTCATCGAAGGATCTGCGCTTTTCTTCTATATAGCCGAACGGCCGGACAGACTCCGGAATGACCGGATATCCGGTCTCTTCCCTGACTTCGCGTACAAGGGTCTGCATATCGTCCTCGCCCTTTTCCTGACCGCCGCCGGGCAGCTTGACTTCTCCGAATTTGTCCTCGATGACCAGCAGCTTATCGCCGGTGAAGATGATGCCGCGCACAGCTGTGCGCAGTATCTCCGGCCAGCTGTCGTCATAGTTCTGTTTGTCCATGAGAAGAAGTCTTTTCATATCGCTGTCCTTTTCACGGGAGCTTTATAAGCCCCTTTTCAAGCATTCTCTGCGCGGCGAGAATGATACCCATTCTGCCGGTGTCGTAGGTAAGTCCGCCCTGGAGCCACACGGCGTAGGGGTCACGCAGCGGAGCGTCCGCGGAGAGCTCTATCGACGCGCCCATGGTGAACGCGCCTGCCGCCATTATGACCTGATCTTCGTAGCCGGGCATATCCCATGCCTCGGGAGCCACAAAGCTGTCAACGGGGCTGCCGGACTGTATGCCTTCGCAGAACGCCGTCAGGGCTTCGGGCGAACCGAGTTTTATAGCCGTGATTATGTCGGTGCGGTATTCGTTATGGTTAGGATAAGCCGTGAAGCCCAGCATATCGAAGAATGACGATGCGAATGTGGCGGTCTTTACGGCGTTCTTAACGGTCTCGGGAGCGTAGAAAAGCCCGAGGAACAGGCTGCGGTTCATTCCGAGTGAGCAGCCGACCTCCTTGCCCGTGCCGACCGTGGTGAGACGGTAAGCGCACAGCTCCACAAGGTCGCGGCGTCCTGCTATGTAGCCGCCGGTCTCCGCTATGCCGCCGCCGAGATTCTTTATCAGGGAGCCGATAACGAGATCCGCTCCCACATCGCAGGGTTCCACCCGCTCCACCAGCTCGCCGTAGCAGTTGTCCACCATGATTATCGCGTTGGGGTTGACGAGCTTCACCGCGTCCACCATTTCGCTTATCTCCGAGACTGTTATGGAAGGCCGCAGGCTGTATCCGCGCGAACGCTGTATGTACGCGACCTTGCACGATCTTGCAAGGTCGTTTATCTTTCCGAAATTCACTCTGCCGTCGGGCAGCAGGTCGATCTGGTCGTACTTCACGCCGAATTCCGCCAGGGAACCGCCGTGTTCACCGAATATCACCTCATTCAGCGTGTCGTAGGGTCTGCCGGTCAGCGACAGCATCAGATCGCCGGGGCGCAGTACTCCGAACAGCGCCGTTGAGAGCGCGTGGGTGCCGTTCACGAAGGTGTGGCGCACAAGGGCGTCCTCCGCCCCGAGCACCTGCGCGAACACTTCGTCCAGCTTGTCACGGCCGGCATCACCGTAGCCGTAGCCCGTTGTGCCTTTCAGGTGCATCTCCCCGACGCGGCAGTCTGTGAAGGCTTTCAGTACTTTCTCGCCGTTGCAGCGCGCGGTGTGCTCTATGCGCGCGAAGGACTCGGCGCAGCGCTCCTCGGCAGCGGCAGCTATGCTTTCCAGCTTCTTGTCAATGCTAAAGCAGCTCAATATTCTTATCTCCTTGTTTTGTTTTTCTTTCTTTTTTTATCTTATATCAGAAAGCGGTCAGCCCGCATTTCAGCGGCGCGGCCGTTTCGTTCACCTTGAGGAATGAGTTGTTTCCGGGCTGATATTTCATATAGTCCGTCAGTGTCTTTGACCCGTACCATTTGTCCACGCGCAGTATATTGTTCTCGCACAGATAGATATAATAACCGTCTCCGGCGTGAAGTATGCGGAAAGCGCCGATATCGCTGTGCCAGACGAACACGTCGATGAAGCGTGTCTCGTTCTCATCGTCCATGAAGCCTATCAGTACTTCATCGGCTCCGTCGCCGTCAAGGTCTTTCAGCAGATATCCGAATCTGTTGTTCGTATCCTTCATCTCGTCGGCCACGAAAAGAGTGTCTTTTTCAGCTTTCCAGCCGTCCGCGAAGCCTTCGCTGTAATACTTCAGCGTTTCCTTATACCATTCTTCGGGTATCTTCGGTTTATTGTCGCAGCCCGTCAGCGCAAGTGCCATGGCGGCGAACAGGAAAATACATACAATGATCTTTTTCATAAGGCGTCTCTCCGTTGATGTTTTCATATCGTAAGTTCCGCGGCTTTTCCGATGCTCACGAATCCGATGTCCGCGTAGAATGAGCGCAGACTCTCATCGCAGAATATCTGCACGGTATTGCCGTTTGCGGCTTCATCGGCGCATATCGTGCTGACGAGGCGCGTGGCGAAGCCTCTGCCCCGGGCTTCCCTGCGTGTGCTGACATAGGACAGGTAGGCTATCCCCGAGGACGCGAACATCTTTACTGCGCAGGCGTTGTTTTCCAGAACATACACCTGCGAGATCCCGTGGCGGAGATTATGGCTCATATCAGTATACCACTTGTTCACGTCAATGTCAAACCCGTCGCTGACGATTTCGGAAATGTCAACGAGAGAAGTGTCCGTATTGCCCCGGAGTTTGTCGATATCGTCGGTTTTTTCCGGGGTATTCTCACAGCTCATCAGCAGTATCTCTTTATAGTTGGCGTCAACATTCGCGGCGGCCAGGGTCTGATAGGGCAGAAGCACCTTGCGGAACTTCCCGCACATCAGGAACTCCATAAGCTCCGCCACTCTGTCGCCTGGGCGGACTCCGGTCCTTGCAGCCACAGCCGAGCCGTAGTAATCCGCTATGACGGTGCCGCCCGTCTGCTTGTAGAAATTGCAGAAATCATAGCCGCAGCCGTAGGCTCTGCCGAAGGCGCGGATCTTTTCCGTATATATGTCGCGCCCCTTGTCAAGCGCCTGGAACAGAACAGTACTGTCGGTTATCTTCTGGATCATAGCCGCTCCTTATATCCCGGCAAATTTTGTCATCACAAGTCTTGCCGCCGCAAGTGTGCTGTCGATGTCTTCCTTTTTCATCACGCAGGCGGGCGAATGCAGGTAGCGCGTGGGCACCGAAAGAGCAGCCGTCCGTATGCCGCCCACTGCCTTGTGTACGGCTCCGCTGTCGTTGCCGCCCGCGATAAGAGTCTTGGTCTGATTCTTTATTCCCGCTTCGTCAGCCGCGGAGCGCGCCGCTTTGTAGAGCTCGCGGTCGTAGATCGTTGAGCGGTCCATGAAGGACACCACCACGCCCTTACCCAGCTCGCAGACGCGTTTCTCGTCCTCCGAGCCCGCTATATCGCAGGCTGTTGTGGTTTCGAGTATCACCGCGATATCGGGTCTTACGTTGTAGGCTGCGCAGGCAGCTCCGCGGGTGCCGACTTCCTCCTGCACCGTGAACACGAAGGTGCAGTCATAGGGCAGGTCGCTGTTGATAAGCTCCAGCAGTATCGCGCAGCCTGCGCGGTCGTCGAGGGCCTTGCCTGCCGCGAAGCCGTTCCCGAACTCCTCGTAGCCGCCCATGAAGCAGCACAGGTCGCCCTGCGAGACCCGGGACATTGCTTCGTTCCGGTTCGAGGCACCTATATCTATTGCGAGGGAGGCTATCTTCGGCTGGTCTTCCTTTTCCTCGTCCTTGAGCTGGTGTGTAGCCTTTGCCGCTATCACGCCGACGGTCCCGTCAGCGAAAATGACCCGTCTGCCGAAGACCACCGCAGGCGAAATGCCGCCCAAGGGTGCGAATTTCAGTCTGCCGTCCTCGGTGTAGTCGGTTATGATGAAGCCCACCTCATCCATGTGGGCGCAGAACATCAGCTTGTTCTTCGGTACCGCGGCGCCTTTCCTGAACACTATCAGGTTGCCTATGCCGTCGGTCTTTGTCTCGCAGTCCGCGGGCAGGCGGGATTTTATGAATCCGCGTACGTCCTCCTCGCCGCCGCTGGGGCCGCAGAGCTTCGACAGCATGGCGATATTTGCGTAGATGCCGGTATATTCTGCGGGAGTCTCCGGCGCGGGAATTTCCGCTTCCTGCTCCGGCTCTTCCTCATATTCCGGCAGAGTGCCGCCTGCCGCGTATGCGGCCATGAGCTTTGCCACAGCTTCGATATCCGCGGTGTCAACGACTTCCACGGGTGTATGCATATATTTCAGGGGTATTGAAACGAGAGCGGTCCGTATGCCGCCGCGGGACACGGAAATATCGTCCGCGTCGGTGCCTGTGGAGCCCCCCATTACTTCGCTCTGCCACGGTATCCCGAGTTTTATGGCAAGCGCCCGCAGTTCCGCGGTCATTTCGCGGTCGAGCACGGGGGAAATGCCGATCATTGCGCCCTTGCCCATTTCGCCGCATTCGTGCTTCTTCGCGTCCGGGGTGTAGGCAAAGCTGACGTCGGTGGCTATGGCCTTTTCCGCGGAGCTTCGGTAAGCTGCGATCACCGCGCCTCTGGAACCGACTTCCTCCTGCGAAGCGAACAGCACTTCGATGTCATAGGGCAGCTCCGCGCCTCTGAGCAGTTCGAGAGCGTACAGCACCGCCGCAACGCCCGAACGGTCGTCTATGGCCTTGGCGGTCACACGCGTGCCCATCAGTTCCGTGAGGCCGTTCTCTATCGTCACGCGGTCGCCGGGTGCTGTGAGTTTTTCCGCTTCCTCGCGGCTGGTGCAGCCTATATCTATCGCTACTTCCTCGAGCTTCATAGCCTTTTTGGAATCCGACGCCACATGGGGCGGCAGTGTGCAGATGATGCCGCGCACAGCTCCGTTATCCGTGTGTATCGTTACCCGCTGCGCGGCGTAGAGCCTGCGGTCTGTGCCGCCGCACTGTCCCACGCGCAGAAAGCCCTTTTCGTCGATGTAAGTCACGATGAAGCCTATCTCGTCGATATGGGCTTCCAGCAGGAGCACGGGCTTACCGCTGCCGCGGCGACCCACATAGCCCGTCACGCAGCCGAAGCAGTCGATGTTCACATCGTCGGTATATCTTTTCAGCATCCCGGCGGCGGCTTCGCAGGCACCGTTTTCGGCGCCCGACACCCCCGCGGCGGAGCAGAGTTCAGCGAGTATTCTGTTGATTTTCATTGTATTCTGACCTTTCCGGAAAATAATATAATATACAAAATAATTATATCATTAATGTCAGCAATTAGCAAGGGCTGACGCAAAATTTTACTGAATAATTGCGGAAAATCTGGTAAAAATATGTTTGTAAGTCCGGAAAGGCAAGCAGAAAGGAATGTATGAAATGAAAAAGATCAGGTTTACCAACGGGATACAGGGCAAGGGCTTTGCGGCAGCGCTGGTGCTGTCGCTGTGCGCAGTGGGGATCTCGACCTACGCGGCATACAGCGGAGCTGTGAGCACCGCGAAGAAGCAGGCAGAGCAGCCGCCTGCGGAGGACAATGTCTTCATCTTCACGCAGCCCGCGGAAACGGTGAATGCGGAGAAATTCGACATACCGAAGGAGACCGCGGCGCCGAAGGATAAGACCGAAGCCGTATCCGATACCACCGCCGGAGACAGCGCCCCCGCGCTGGCCGATGAAACGGGGCTGTTCTTCAAAGAGCCGAAGACAATGCCCATAGCGGGCAGCACGGTGATAAACCCGTACAGCAACGGCGAGCTTGTTAAGAGCGAGACCCTCGGTGTCTGGAAGACCCACGACGGCGTTGACCTTGCGGCAGATACGGGTACCGCTGTGGCTTCAATGATGAAAGGCACCGTTACCGAAGTCACCAACGACCCGCTCTGGGGAATCTGCGTGGTGATCGACCACGGTAACAGCGTAGTCGGCCACTACCGCGGCCTTGCGGAAAATGTCTCCGTCAAAGTCGGACAGGAAGTAGCCATGGGTGAGCTGATAGGTCAGGTCGGCAATTCCGCCGACGTCGAGTGCAAACTCGAACCCCACCTCCACTTCGGTGTGACCGTCGCCGGTGCATGGACCGACCCGGTGAAGTTCGTTGAGAACTGAGGCGGCGGGGCGCCGCTATTGGTCGCTGACGCTTGAGACCGGCGCTGGCGCGCTGAAGTCGCTGACGCTCGAGACCGGCGCTGACGCGCTGAAGTCGCTGACGCTTGAGACCCGGGGGAAACTTTTTTGAAAAAAAGTTTCCCCCCGGACCCCCTTCAAAAAACTTTAAACACTTCGTTGTCAGATACGAAAAATGCTGCTCCTTTTGAGGGTGAAAGGGGCAGCTTCCGAATTTTTTTTGCTGGCAACATGATGTGACATATTTCGCGGATAAGATGTGGTATATTAAAGAAAACGGAGGTGTGAAAATGTCTGTTGAATTCATTTACGGAAAAGATACGCTCACCGCTGTGCTGAACGGCGAGATTGACCACCATTCGGCAGCGGAGATGCGGATAATGACCGATGGCGAGCTGGCAAGAACCATGCCCGGAACACTTGTCTTCGATATGCGCGGAGTCACGTTCATGGACAGCTCCGGCGTCGGACTCATTCTCGGCCGCGCAAGAGAAATGCAGCCCTGGGGAGGAAAAGTGAAAGTCTCCGAGCCCTCTCCACGCGCGGAAAAAATACTCAGGCTGTCGGGACTCGGCGGCATCATACTCAGGAAAGCTGGTAAGGACAGAAATGCGTAATACAATAAACTCCATGAAGATGACTATTCCGGGATATTCAAGAAACGAGAGCCTTGCAAGAATGTGCGCGGCGGCATTCGTGTCACAGCTCGACCCGACAGTCGAGGAAATAAGCGATATCCGGGCTGCCGTTTCCGAAGCCGTGACAAACTGCATAGTCCACGGCTACCGCGATACCATAGGAGATATCGACATACGGATGAAGCTGCTGGACGACGATACGTTCTACATAAAGATAACCGACAAGGGTGCCGGCATAGCGGACATAGAACAGGCCATGCAGCCCATGTTCACCACTTCGCCGGACGGTGAGCGCGCCGGTCTCGGATTCGCCGTAATGGAGAGCTTCACCGACAGCCTGCGGGTGAAAAGCACTCCCGGAAAAGGCACAAGCGTCACAATGACGAAAAAGCTCGGGCGCAGGGAACGCAATGGACAGACTGACTGACGAGTTCGCCGAGCGGAACATGGGGCTGGTGCACGCCCTTGCGAACAGGTTCCGCGGCCGCGGCATAGAGTATGAGGAGCTTGTCTCGGCAGGGTGCATGGGGCTGGTCAAAGCGGCACGGGGCTTTGACGAGAGCCGGGGACTGTGCTTCTCGACTTACGCGGTGCCGGTGATACTCGGGGAGATAAAGCGGCTCTTCCGTGACGGAGGAACGGTCAGGGTCAGCCGCACGGTCAAGGAGCTGTCGCTGAAAATAGCCGCCTACCGCGAGAAATGCACCGCGGACGGCAGAGACCCCACCGTCGGTGAGATCGCGGATCATCTCGGGGAGACTGTGGAAAGCGTCACCGAAGCGATTGCGGCTTCGCGTCCGGCATTGTCCCTCACTGCCGCAGACGAGGAAGGCAGCGAGTTCGACATACCCGTGGAGCCTCCGCAGACAAAAATGACCGAGCTGATAGCGCTCGGTCAGTGTCTGGGCAGCCTTGGAGCCGCCGACAGAAAGCTCATATATCTGCGCTACACGCTGGGCAAGACGCAGGCCGAAACAGGCCGTCTCCTCGGCATGACGCAGGTGCAGGTCTCGCGGCGCGAGAAGAAGATACTCGGCAGCCTGCGGGAGATGCTTGTCTGATCAGAATCCCGCAAGGAACGGGTTATACTTCTTTTCCGCGGAAAGCGTGGTGGAAGGGCCGTGGCCGGGCAGTACCTTATATTCGTCGGTCAGGGCGTTCAGCTTGTCGAGGGACTTCATCAGCTTTTCCGTACTGCCGGAGTAGGTGTCGCTCCTGCCTATGCTGTCGCGGAACAGAGTGTCGCCGGAAAACATATATTTCGCGCCTGTCCCGGGGTCGGTCATCAGGTAGCACACACTGCCCTCGGTATGTCCGGGAGTGTGGAGGACATCGAAAGTCAGTCCCCCGAGTGTGAGCCTGTCGCCGTCATTCACGGTCACGTCGGCTTCGCAGGGAGAAAAGGCGCGCTCCGGGGTGAAGAAGGACAGCGACTTCACCGGGTCGGACAGCATCTCAACGTCGTTCCCGTGGATATACACCTGCGCGCCGGATGTTTCCCGTATGGCCGCGGCGGCTCCGGTGTGGTCGAAATGCCCGTGGGTCAGCAGTATCCATGCTATGCCGAGCCCCATGCCGTCTGCTGCCGCGGTTATCCGCAGCGGGTCGTCGGCGGGGTCTATGACTACAGCCTTATCCCCGGCGGGTACTATATAGCAGTTTGTTCCGAGTTCGGAGAGTACAAGATTTTTTATTTCCATAAAAGCGCTCCTGATTCTGTAAAGATCTGTTACTGATATTATATATCTTTTCCGCACGTTCTGTCAATAGTATGAGGATAATTAGTGCGGCGGGCGTGAAGGCGGATAACCCGTACAGAAGTTTTGCCCCGAGGCCTTTCAAAGTGCTTCGGGGCATTATACTGCCGGGATAAATCAACAATTATAGCACAGTGCCTCTGACTGCATACCGGAAATATTGCCGCGTATCCGGCGCGGATTATTTGAAGAATATCGGAAAAAGCTATTGAAAAATTTCCGGGAATGTGTTATAATACTATAAATTGCTTTGAAAGGACAATAGAAAATGGCTGACAATCATATAAAATTCCCGACTCCCGAAAATAATGACAATACAAATCTGAATGTTGCTCCCGAGATAAACCCGCCGAAGCCCGAGGACATTTTCCCGGAGCTCGGAAATGAGCTGCTCGTCAAGGCTATGGACGCTCTTAAAGCCAACGAGAATACCGATACGCAGAGAGTGCTGATCGAGCGCGTCCTGACAGCGAGATTCTTCACTCCCGTGGACGTTATCGACGCCGACGGCAAGCTCGTCCGCGGCAACGGCAAGATAGCCATTCCGAAGGACGCGAAGTTCAACTTCAAGCTGATACAGAACCAGAAGGGTGAGAACTATTTCACCGTATTTACCGATATCAACGAGTTCCGCAAGTGGAGCAAGACCTCCGAGGTCAACACCATCGTCGTTGTGTTCCCACAGATAGCACAGCTCGCGGCGCAGAAGAAGGACAGCATACACGGCCTTGTTATAAACCCCATGTCCCAGAACATAATCTTCACGCAGGAGGCTATCGGAAATCTTCTTGAAGCTATGCGCAAGGTGGCGGAGCAGCAGAGGGCTGCCGCGGAAGCAGCGGCTGACGGAAAGGCTCCCGAGGGCGGTGCGGCTCCCGCACAGGGCGGCCCGCAGGTCAAGCTGATGTTCGGCAAGCCCAAGAACGTTCCCGACGCGGTGCTGGGCGCGTTCCGCAAGAAGCTGGCCAAGACTCCCGCAGTAAAGGAAGCATACTTCTGCATGATGAAGCAGGGCGAACAGGAATACTATCTCTTCACCCTCGATATCGACGCGGACCCCGAGACCTCCCGCGATATCGGAGACTCGCTGTGTGAAGCCGCGAAGATGTTCCTCACCAAGTTCCCGATCATGGCGGCACCCGTCAAGTCGCCTTTCGGCGAGGGCGCCCGCAAAGTCGGAGAAGCATTCTACACCAAGGAATAATGAATATGACAGACCCCGTCGGACCGTGAGCCCGGCGGGGTCTTTTTTGCCGTTATCCGGCATTTTCCGCTATTACCTTGTTGCTGCCGCAGAACAGCCTGTACCGGCACCAGCGGCAGGCGTCCTCTCCGGAGGGGCAGGCTCCCGCCATTCCGTGGAGCACTTCGGAGACCTTCGTGTTTATCAGCGCCTCGCAGCAGCCGCGCAGTTCCGCAAATTCCGGAGCCGTCACCTGCACCGAGTTTATGAAGCCCGAATACAGCTTCCGCGGGTTGTCTTCGTCACCCTTGCTGCCGGTTCTTGAGGCTCTGGCAGCAGGATAGCGCGCTTCGATGTCGCGGATGCGCCTGTCCATTTCCTCCTCCTCGGGCGAATCCTTGAGGATAAGGCCTTCGGTGGAGTTGTTCCTGAAATAGTCGCGGTTGAAGTATTCCGCGCCGTCGGAGCCGCCCGGGGCAGCGGCGCTGTCGGGGTCGTCGGTCTCGCCGTAGTCAAGGCTTGCGAACTTGAAGTATATCACCGATGAGGGCTCCAGTGCCGCGGGAACGGAGCCACCGAAGTATTCCCTTGCTCCGCTGCCCAGCAGAGCGGGTTCCGAGCAAATGCCGAACAGATACAGCAGCATCTGCAGATTGTAGCCGCGGTACACTTCCGGGAGCCTGAATTTCAGTTTCCTGCTGTGCTTGTAGTCCACCACGCGCACAAAATCCCTGCCGTCCTGCGCGATCATGCCGTCGATGCGGTCGCAGCGTCCGCGCACCGTGACTCCGCCCAGGTCGAGGATAAGGTCTTTTTCGTATTCTATGGGCCGGAAGCCGCTGTTCTTCATCTCGTCCCGCATACGGACAGCTGCGCGGACGA
>JAEEGL012891910.1_pt1 | contig 17118 bp, 16 predicted proteins | sample 9134231 | NCBI WGS metagenome assembly JAEEGL01 (sample SAMN16246548, study PRJNA631951) | gut metagenome | biome: gut microbiome; feature: rumen; material: fiber-attached | host: Bos | place: Iran: Karaj | collected 2018-10
CAAAAAGATCTGTGCAGGATTATCAGGGATTATGGGGAAGATAATTTTGCAGCCAACATCGCAAAGCATATATGCGAGGCAAGAGCTGATAAACCTATAGAGACCACATACGAATTAAACGATATCATCAAGGCGGCGATCCCCGCCAAGATAAGGGCTACGGGCGGGCATCCGTCCAAAAGGACCTTTCAGGCAATAAGGATCGAATGTAATCACGAACTTGATGTATTGAGGGATTCGATCGATGAGATGATCGATTTCCTGAATCCCGGCGGCAGGATGGCGGTGATAACCTTCCATTCGCTTGAAGACAGGATAGTAAAAACATTATTCAGAAAGAACGAAAACCCGTGCACATGCCCGAAGAACTTTCCGGTCTGCGTGTGCGGCAATGTTCCGAAAGGATTTAACGTAAACAAAAAGCCGATAGTTCCCTCGGAGAAGGAACTTTCGGAAAACTCAAGATCAAAGAGCGCAAAGCTCAGAGTATTCGAGAGAAAGTAACAGTCAGGGACGACAAGGGAGAATGCAATGAAGAACACATACGTAAGAGGAGCGGAAGCAAGAAAGATCGATGTAAGGACAGCGGTATTTGCCGAGCCCACACACAGAACCCTTCGTGAGATGGAAGGCGAAAAGAAGCGCCAGAAAAAGATGCATATGAGTTTTCTCTATATTGCATTTTTGTGTGCCGCGTTCTTTTGCTTCGGATACTCACTTATATCCTATATAAAACTTCAGGCGGAGATAAATGCCTCCGTTGACCGCATAAGCGCATACGAAGTCGAACTCAACAATTTGACGCTTGCAAATGATGATGAGTATAGTAAAATGGTTAATGCGGTTGATCTTGAAGAGGTTAAGAGGATCGCGGTCGAAGAGCTCGGAATGGTATATGCCGATGAAAATCAGGTCATTAGATACACAAGAGAAAACAGCGACTACGTAAGACAACTGCAGGATATAAATGATTAGCCGGGTGTCGCGTTTTGAATAAGGATGATAACGGCCGCAGGGCAATTAGAAGAGCGGCAAAGAAAAATCAGAGCAGAATCGTATCAAACAGGCTGGGAGTATTATTTATGATAGTACTCCTGGCTTTTGTTGGTTTAGGCTTAAGAGTCATATTCATTACAAAAGAAAACAACAACGAATATCAGCAGCGCATTCTTTCACAGCAGGCATACGATTCACAGCCGATAGCCGCAAAGCGCGGTGAGATCGTGGACTGTAACGGCACGGTTCTTGCCGCAAGCAAGGAAAATTACAATGTGATCCTGGATGTAAGAGCTTTACTTGATGCGGATGAGATAGCAAAGAACACCACACCTTCAAACGAAACGATAAGGACGCTCGTCAATATATTCGGAGTCGATGAAAATGCTATACGTTCATACATCAAAGATGTGCCGAATTCAAGATATTATGTGGTAAAAAAGGGCATTTCATATGATGAGATGATCCATTTTACCGCGTACACCACAAAGCCCACCGAAGATAACGCCGACAACAGCCTCTATAATAAGAATATTACCGGAGTCTGGTTTGAAAAATACTATGTAAGAGATTATCCGCAGAGCACACTTGCATGCGATGTGATCGGTTTTTCAAAGAGCGAGGGTATGGCTTCGTACGGACTTGAACAGTATTACAACGATATCCTTACCGGAACCGCAGGCAGAAAATACGGATTTTTAAGTGACGAGACGACGGTCGAGATCACGACCATCCCCGCCGTTGACGGTGATACGCTCGTTACGACGCTTGATGCGAATGTCCAGCTTATGGTCGAAAAGCATTTAAGGGAATTTGCCGAAGAATACAAAGACAACGCGCGTGCAGGCTGGGGTGCGAATAATATTGGCTGTATAGTGATGAGGGCCGACAGCGGTGAGATACTCGCCATGGCAAGCTTCCCCAATTTTGATCTTAACAATACGGAAGATCTCTCAATCCTCTATACGGATGAGCAGGTTAAACAGATGCAGGAAGACGGCACATACAAGGATGCGTGCGATGCACTGTGGAAGAACTTCTGTATTTCCGATACATATGAGCCGGGTTCCGTTATGAAGCCGTTTACCGTAGGTATGGGCCTTGAGACGGGGCGGCTTACGGGCAATGAAAGCTATACGTGCTACGGATCGCTTAAATACGGCGATCATGAGATCCATTGTCATAATACGCTTGGTGACGGCACGCTCTCCGTAAGAGGAGCGGTGGCAAAGTCATGTAACGTCGCACTTATGCATATGGCGGAGACCATAGGCCCGGAAATCTTTCTTCAATATCAGGGCATATACAATCTCGGTCTTAAGACCAATATAGATCTTGCGGGTGAAGCAAGAACGGCGAATCTTGTTTTTACCGACAGAACACTGGGTGAGACCGAACTTGCCACCGCTTCGTTCGGTCAGGGATTTAACGTATCCATGATACAGATGTGTGCGGGTTATGCTGCTTTGGTAAACGGCGGATATTATTATGAGCCCCATGTTGTTTCGAAGATATTGAGCCCTACCGGTACGGTAGTCAAAAATGTAGAGCCGAGGCTTATCAAACAGGTTGTAAGCAATTCGACCTCCGACAAGCTTCTTGATTATTGTAACGCAGTTGTAACCGAAGGTACGGGCTGGAGAGCAAAACCCGCAGGTTATGCCATCGGCGGAAAGACCGGGACCGCGGAGACGCTTCCCCGAGGAAACCACGAATATGTTGTTTCTTTTATCAGTCATGCCCCCGCTGACAATCCCGAGATCATCTGTTATGTTGTTATAGACAGACCGAACGTGGCGATGCAGGAAGACGCAAAATATGCGACAATATTATCCAAAGCGATCCTTACCGATATTCTTCCGTATCTTAACATTCCGATGACCGAAGAGCTTTCGGACGAAGATATAGAGGAATTGAGCGAACTCGAACTTTCGGTACTTACCGGAAGGATCGATACGGGAGTGGACGATGCGGGAGACGGCAGTGCGGACACGCCGGATCCGACCGTTGATCTGTCGGATGAAGCCAAGGAAAGGGCACAGGAAGGAAATACTCCATGACAAATACAGAAATAATATCCGGGCTTGCGGCTTTTTTGTTAAGCGCCGTTTTGGGCCCGGTCGTAATACCGGTATTAAGAAGGATCAAAGCCGGACAGACCGAGAGAGAAGACGGTCCCGAATCGCATCTTAAAAAGACAGGCACTCCAACGATGGGAGCATTTATCTTTTTAATACCATTCATCGCGGTCCTGACAGTGGTATCTTTCAAAGAGCCCGGACTTTTGCCTGTGTTGTTTTTGACGATAGGGTTTGCCGTTGTCGGCTTTGTGGATGATTTTATAAAAGTTGTGCTCAAAAGATCCGAAGGGCTTACACCCGTTCAGAAGATGGCGCTTCAGACAGTGGTGGCGGCCGCTTATTCGGTACTTTGTTATTTTAAAGCCAACGGTGAATTTAAGTTTCTTATCCCGTTTACGACCAAATATGCTACGCTCGGCTGGATCGGGATCCCGATACTTGCATTTATCGTCATCGGTACGGTCAACGGTTCCAACTTTACCGACGGAGTCGACGGACTTGAGGCAAGCGTGACTGCTGCCATATGTGCATTTTTGTTTATTGTGGGTAAGATGTATGCTCCTTTTGCAAGCACCGCTTCCACAGTCATGTTTGGCGCGCTTATGGGCTTTTTGTTGTATAATGTCAACAAAGCCAAAGTGTTTATGGGCGATACGGGTTCGCTTGCTTTGGGCGGATTTGTGGTTGCAGCGGCCCATATCCTTAATCTTGAATTTTATCTTCCGTTTATCTGTCTTATCTATTTTGCGGAAGTTTTAAGCGTTATCATCCAGGTTTCGTATTTTAAGATCACACACGGAAAGCGTGTGTTCAGGATGGCTCCGATCCATCATCATTTTGAACTCGGCGGCTGGAGCGAGACCAAGGTTGTATGCGTATTTACGATAGTCACAATGGTCATCTGTGCTTTCTGTCTTTTGTTTATCAATGTCTAGTCGGAGAATTATGGAGAATAAGCAGGAAAGAATAAATAAAAGGTATTTTGATTTTTCACTCCTTTTCATAGTGCTTTTTCTTTTGGCGTTCGGGCTTGTTATGGTATATTCCACAAGCTCTTATTCCGCTTCTCTGGATTTTGACGGGGACAGTCTTTATTATCTTAAAAGGCAGCTTATATCCGTTGCCGTGGGAATCGTTGTCATGGCCTTTACGGCTGTATTCCCTTACGGGGTATATAAAAAGCTTGCGGGACCGGCATACCTGTTCGGTCTTGTCAGTATCCTTCTGATTCTTACGCCTTTGGGGTATACGGCAAACGGTGCGAGAAGATGGCTCCGTTTCGGCTCTCTTTCCATTCAGCCCGCAGAGATCTGTAAGTTATGTATCATAATATTCGTGGCTTCGCTTTTATCAAAAATGGGTCCCAAAGTCCGTGCCGGATGGAAAGGCTTCTGGTTTCCGATGATCCCCACGGGCATAATATGTGCGCTTATATATTTTCTTACCGACAATTTAAGTTCCGCCCTTATCATAGGACTTATCCCCATAATCATGATAATCGTAAGCGAAAAAAAGAACATGTGGGCCAAGATAGCACTCACGTCATTTTTTGCCGTCTGTGTATTTGCGGTTTTGCTTGTTGTTTCGGGACATCTTCCCGCCTCTTTAAGCTTCCGTCTCGAAAGGATCCAGGCATGGCTCAATCCCGAGGCATATGCGGACGGAAAAGGTATGCAGGTGCTTCAGTCTCTTTACGGAATTGGATCGGGCGGTATTTGGGGCAAGGGACTCGGCAAAAGTATGCAGAAGCTTGGATTTTTGCCCGAAGCTCAGAACGATATGATCTTTTCGATCATCTGCGAGGAACTCGGAGTGGTCGGGGGGCTTTCGGTCATCATGACTTTTGTTTTGCTTCTTTGGAGAATAAGAGATGTCACCGTTCACACAAAGGATTATTTTGCAAATCTTTTGGTGTCCGGTGTATTTATCCATATCGCTCTTCAGGTTATGCTAAATATCGCCGTTGTCACAAATGTTTTGCCCAATACCGGAATATCGCTCCCGCTCATAAGCTACGGCGGATCGAGCGTTATTTTCCTTCTTGCCGAGATCGGTATAGTCATGAACATCGGTATGCATGCAAAATTTGCGGAGGATGCGCAGGATGAAACACAGCGGACTGATTAAATTTCTGGTTGCCGTGTTTATCATAGCGGCGATCGGCATAGCGGGATATATAGGCTTTAAGAAGTTCGATGAAGCTCATACGGTGACCACGGTATATGTGGACGGTAACGTTCATTATACCGAGGAAGAGATCAAGGATATGGTAATGACGGGAAGATTCGGACATAATTCGTTCTTCCTTGAGAGAAGATATAAGAACAAGCCGATAGAAAACATTCCTTTTGTGGAGTCAATGGATGTGACGGTCCTTGAACCCGACACCATCAAGATAAGCGTCTACGAAAAGGCACTGGCCGGATATATAGAGTATCTGGGCAAGTATGTCTATTTCGACAAAGACGGGATCGTCAATGAAGTATCGAATGTTAAAACTCAGGGGCTTCCCGAAGTTATCGGCATCGATTTTGATTATGTTATACTGTACGAAGAGCTTCCCACCGAGGATAAGAATCTTTTCAAATCGGTCTTAAACATGACACAGCTGCTTACAAAGTACGGGGTTGAAGCGCAGAAGATGTATTTTAAGGACAACGGGGAGATCATTATCTATCATGATGATGTAGTCATCAATCTGGGCACCGATAAGGATATAGACATTAAGATCATGAACCTTCCCGCATTGCTTGATAACCTTGAGGGCATGAAGGGAACCTTAAGAATGGAAAATTATGACGAGAACACAAAGAAAGTGTCCTTCGATCCTGCGGATAAATAAAATGAAAACTGTACTTAAAGAACTGATCTTAAACAAAAAAATATTGATTTTGGGCTTCGGCCGCGAAGGAAGATCCACTCTCAGGGAAATCATGTCTCTGGGAGGTTTTTCGTCTATATCGGTTGCCGATAAAAACGATGTTTCCGACATCGTACCGGCTGATATACCGGTGATCTCCGGAGACACTTACCTCGATATCATCGATGATCACGATGTAGTGTTTAAAAGTCCCGGAATAGTGCTTAAAAAACCTGCCGACGAGTATAAGGCTCTGATCGTGGGCGAGATGGATGTATTTGTAAAAGCGTACGGTGACAGGATAATAGGCGTTACCGGTACAAAAGGCAAGAGCACCACATCATCTTTAATAGCTCATATCCTTAAAGAAAACGGGAAAAACGTTCTTTTTGCGGGTAATATCGGTATTCCTGTTTTTGATATAGCGGATAAAGTCGTAAACGATTCTGTCATTGTGATAGAAATGTCGTGCCACCAGCTTGAGTACATAAGATACTCGCCTCATGTGGCCGTTCTTCTAAATATATACGAGGATCATCTCGATCATTACGGCACAAGAGAGAAGTACGCTCTGGCAAAAAAACACATTTACTTAAATCAGGGTAAGAACGATCTTCTCTTTACCACGAAAGAAACACTTTCCGAATGCGAAAACGTGTTGTCAAAAACGGTACTTATCGACAGATCCATGGCTCCTTTTACGGATCTTAAAGAAGCCGGGAGTATGCTCAAAGGAGAGCACAATATCTTAAATGCGGCTTTCGCGTATGAAGTTTCAAAGATGTACGGTATCGACGAAAACGGATTTTTAAAAGCTTTTTCGACATTCAAAGGGCTGCCGCACAGACTTGAATATATAGGAAGTAAGGACGGCGTCGATTATTATGACGATTCTATCTCAACTACCGTAAAGTCCGCTATAAGTGCGATAGAAAGCATAGAAAACGCCGGAATTATCCTGCTGGGCGGAATGGAACGCAATTTGGATTATGATGAGCTTATAGATTATCTTATAACATCAAAACTTAACGGGATCGTGTTTATGTACGATTCGGGAAAGCGTATGTATGATTTATACATAAAAGCTATAGAGGGCAAAACGAAAGCCCCGAAGGCTGTATACGAAAAAGACCTTAATGACGCCGTATCTTACGCTGTCAAAAATGCCGAAAAAGGGACGGCCGTACTGCTCAGTCCCGCGGCCGCAAGTTACGATCATTTTAAGAATTTTGAGGAGAGGGGAGACGTATACAAAAAACTGGTTTTTTAGAATTTTCCCTTGCGGATTTATCGTTTTGATTATATGATATTGTTTGATGGATTTTGTGTACGAAGGAGAATGTACAATGCTGGAAATTATTTCTAACGATGCCGATTCCACCGCGAAAATTATTGTTGTAGGTGTTGGCGGGGCAGGCAACAACGCAGTTAACCGAATGGTAGACGAAGACATACGGGGTGTCGAGTTCATCGGTGTAAATACAGATAAACAGGCATTACAACTTTGTAAGGCTCCCAAGCTTATACAGATCGGAGAGAAACTTACAAAAGGACTCGGAGCAGGAGCTAAGCCCGAGGTTGGTGAAAAGGCAGCCGAGGAAAGCTCGGACGTTCTCGAGGAAGCCATCAAAGGTGCCGACATGGTATTCATTACATGCGGTATGGGCGGCGGAACCGGAACAGGTGCGGCTCCCGTTATTGCGAAGATGGCAAAAGGTATGGGTATCCTTACGGTCGGTGTTGTTTCAAAGCCTTTCCGTTTTGAAGCCAAGACACGTATGGTCAATGCATTGGGTGGTATAGAAAAGATCAAAGAAAACGTTGATACGCTTATCGTTATTCCCAATGATAAGCTTTTGGACATCATGGACAGACGTACGTCTTTCCCCGATGCGCTTAAGAAGGCTGACGAAGTTTTACAGCAGGCAGTTTCGGGTATTACGGATCTTATCAATAAGCCCGGTCTTATCAACCTTGACTTTGCCGATGTTCAGACAGTCATGAAGGATAAGGGCGTTGCTCATATCGGTATAGGTTCCGGCAAGGGCGATTCCAAGGCTACCGAAGCTATCGAGATGGCAGTCAAGAGTCCGTTGCTTGAGACCACGATCAATGGGGCAAGCCACGTACTTATCAATATTTCCGGCGACATTACTTTGGCAGATGTCAATGATGCTTCCGAATATGTTCGTGAGCTTACGGGCGATGATGTCAATGTCATCATCGGTGCTCTTTACGATACACAGCAGCAGGATTCCTGCATGATAACCGTTATCGCTACGGGAATCACGGACAGCAATCTGCGTCCTCAGGGCTTTACGACCATCAAGCCCATTACGGCATCGCCGCTTACCAAGAACATTACAAACATCCCCAATCTCGGACAGAGAACTCAGCAGTCCCAGCCGGCACCGGGAATTTCGAACGTTCCCGATATAAAGAGCAACGTTGCAAGCCATACGCTGGATATTCCGAGCTTTCTTAAGAAGTAAAGGAGAACGATCATGAAATGTCCTTTTTGCGGTCATCCCGATACCAGAGTAATCGATTCAAGACCTGCCGAGGAGAATAACTCAATAAGAAGACGTCGTGTCTGTGACGAATGCGGCAAGCGTTTTACGACTTATGAAAAGGTTGAGACCATCCCTCTTATCATCATCAAGAAGGATAAAAACCGTGAGCAGTACGACAGGGCCAAGGTTGAGGCAGGTGTGCTCCGCGCATGCCATAAGCGCCCCATAACGGCCGATCAGATTACAAATCTGGTTGATGAAGTTGAGACCGAAATCTTCAGCCTTGAAGATAAGGAGATCGAGAGCCGTGTAATAGGTGAGCTTGTAATGAACAAGCTAAAGGATATTGATGAGGTCGCTTATATAAGATTTGCGTCCGTATACAGAGAATTTAAAGACGTTAACACATTCATGGATGAGTTAAAGCAGGTTCTCAACAGAGAATAATGATATCTGACCGGCAGAAGTAATGAGCCTTGCCGGTTTTGATATATATACAACTTAATATTTTTTTTGAAGAACGGGAGACAAAGTAATGAAGAGAAGAATTATTGCTTTACTGCTTGTGTCAGCCATTACGGCTGTTGCACTCTGCGGATGCGGAGGTGATAAGACGGAGGGAGGTTCTTCGAAAATTACCATCGGAATTCCTCAGGATCTCGAAGACAGTCTTGACCCTCACATTGCGGTAGCGGCAGGAACCAAGGAGATTTTGTTTAACATTTATGAGGGACTTGTAAAACCGGACAGCGATGGTAATTTAAATCCCGCCGTAGCAGAAGACTACTCCATATCGGATGACGGTCTTACTTATACCTTCAAGTTAAGAGACGGAGTAAAGTTTCATAACGGTAATAAAGTCACGGCGGACGATGTTTTATATTGTATAGAACGTAACGCCGATGATGGTAGCGGAAACGCACTTATCTCGGCGTTTTTAAATATCGACAGTTACTCCGCAGACGGAAATGATATCATCATCAAGCTTAAAGAAGCCGATCCCGACTTTTTGCAGTATATGACTATGGCGATCATTCCCAAGGACAATGCAAATCCCGATACAAACCCGATCGGAACCGGCCCTTACAAATATGTATCACGTTCTCCTCAGGAAAACATCGTTTTAAAGAGATTTGACGATTATTGGGGCGAGAAGGCGTACATCGAAGACGTTACCTTAAAGATCTGTGCCAATGCCGACACCATAGTAATGGATCTTATGGGCGGTTCGATCGATTTCTTTGCACGTATCACAACGGCGCAGGCCGCACAGCTTAAGGATTCGGATTATGAGATACTTGAAGGCACCATGAACCTTGTTCAGGCCATGTACCTTAACAATGCGGTCAAGCCTTTTGATGATGCAAGAGTCCGTCAGGCTCTTTGCTATGCGGTAGACCCCGACGAGATCATCGATCTTTCGTTTGACGGTAAAGGAACACCGATCGGATCGTCAATGTTCCCGGCATTCGGAAAATATTACATCGAAGAGACAAACGACGTATACAATAAGGATATCGAGAAAGCAAAGGCTTTACTTAAAGAAGCGGGATATCCCGACGGATTTACATTCTCTATCAAGGTTCCGTCCAATTATCAGCCCCACATCGATACCGCACAGGTGATCGTTGAGCAGCTTAAGGCTATCGGTGTTACAGCCGAGATCAAGCTTATCGAATGGGATTCATGGCTTTCGGATGTATATACCGGAAGAGATTTTGAAGCAACCGTTATAGGTGTTGATGCTTCGTCCATGACCGCAAGATCCATGCTTGAGCGTTTTGTTTCGGATTCGTCCAAGAATTTTATAAACTTTAACGATCCCGAATATGACAAGCTTCTTAAGGAAGCACTCACGACGGTTGATGATACAAAGCAGACAGAACTTTATAAGCAGTGCGAATGGATCCTTACCAATGATGCGGCAAACGTATACATTCAGGATCTTGCACAGCTTGTAGCCATCAACAAGAAATTCACGGGATATGAATTTTATCCCATTTATGTTTTGGATATAGCCAAGATCAAACCGGCAGAATAAGCCGTAAACAAAAGAAAGGGAAGAATATGAAGTACATACTTAAAAAGGTGACAACTATGCTCATTACGTTGTTCGTGGTATCCGTACTCGTATTCTTTTCTTTTTCTTTGATACCGGGAAATCCCGCATTGAGCAAACTCGGAACGGAAGCAACTCCGGAAAGACTTTCGGCTCTTGAACATGAAATGGGACTTGATAAGCCCGTGGTCGAACGGTTCGGAGAGTGGTTTACGGGTGTGCTCAGAGGGGATTTCGGAAGATCCTACAGCTACAACCAGTCGGTGACATCACTTCTTAAAGAGAAGATCGCTACAACACTTATATTGTCGGTCATGGCGATCGTGATATGCGTGGTCATATCGTTGCCGCTCGGTATTTTTATGGCCAGAAAGAGCGATTCAAAACTTGATATCGTATTTTCTGCCGTAAATCAGATCATTATGTCGATCCCGTCGTTTTTCTCGGGGATCATCTTAACGCTTATATTCGGCATAACACTTAAACTATTTACTCCGGGTGCTTATGTGCCGTATCATTCCGATCTTATAAAATGCATAGGTTATATGTTCTTCCCCGCTTTAGCCATAGCGCTTCCCAAGATATCAATGGTAAGCAAACTTTTAAAGGATACGGTCATTAAAGAGGCGGGAAAAGAATATGTAAGGACGGCTTATTCAAGAGGCAATGCCACCAAGGCGGTATTTTACCGTCATGTACTCGGCAATGCTCTTATTCCCGTTATTACGTTTCTTGGAATGACATTTGCGGATATAATCGCTGGAAGTATTATCGTGGAACAGGTATTTTCCGTACCCGGACTCGGAAGGATACTGCTTACGTCAATATCCGGAAGAGATTATCCGGTAATAGAAGCGATCATTCTTTTGCTCGCGTTTTTTGTGGTGCTTTCGAATCTTATCGTGGATCTTCTTTATCATAAGTTCGATCCGAGAATACATGTATAGGTGACAATAGGTGGAAAGATCTAAAAAGGTTAAGTTAATAACGGGTCTTGTGATAACCGCGCTGGTGATTATCATGGCTGTATGGGGCATGATAAAGACACCGTACGACCCTTATTCAATGGACACGTCGGCTAAATTTGCCGGAGTGTCTTTAAAGCATGTTTTCGGATGCGATCAGTTCGGAAGAGATATATTCTCCAGGGTGCTTGTGGGTGTAAGAGAGACAATGTTCATTTCCGCCTGTGTTGTATTCATAGGAGCATTTCTGGGAACCGTGATCGGTACCGTAACGGGATATTTCGGAGGCTGGCTCGATGAATTCTTAATGCGTATCAATGATGCGCTTTTGGCTTTTCCGTCTGTCCTTCTTGCTCTTGTGGTGATCGGTCTTTTCGGAAGCGGCAAGTATCAGCTCATAGTTGCGCTTGGTATAGCTTTTATCCCGAGTTTTGCAAGAATTGTAAGAGGCGAGGTTCTTAAGATCAGAAATCTTGATTATATCAATGCCGTAAAACTTTACGGCGCTTCTAATTTCAGGATCATAGTCGTGCACATACTTCCGAACTTAAAAACAGTGCTTCTTTCATCGATAATCATCGGTTTTAACAATGCGGTGCTTGCGGAAGCGGGTATGAGTTACCTTGGTATGGGGGTTGCTCCTCCGAATCCGTCGCTCGGAAGAATGCTTTCCGAGGCACAGACTTATATATTTACAAGTCCTCTTGCCGCAGTATTTCCGGGTATAGTGATAGCCTTCATGATTCTTGGTTTCAGTCTTTTGGGTGACACGGTGGGTAAGTGATATGATGCTAAAAGTTGAAGATCTTTGTATAAAGATACATGACAAAAACAGTACGGAAACCGTGGTCAAAGATGTTGACTTTACCATGAAGAGAGGCGACATTCTGGGTATAGTGGGAGAGTCGGGCTCGGGAAAGACGATGTCGGCTTTGGCCATTGCGGGGTTATTAAGCCGCCACAATATGGAAAAGTCGGGAAATATCATATTTGAAGATATCAATCTTTTGAACTGTTCCAGAAAAGTCTTAAGAAAGATCCAGGGAAGTGAGATATCGATGATATTTCAGGAACCCTTAAATTCTTTAAATCCCATAAAGAAGATAGGCTGGCAGGTCGAGGAAGGGCTTAAGATCCACACCACGATGGAGCGCCTTGAACGAAAAGAGAGGGCTCTTAAGGCTCTTAAAGATGTCGAACTTGATAATCCCGAAGCTGTGTACAACAGTTATCCGCATGAATTGTCGGGCGGAATGAGGCAGCGTGTCATGATAGCGTCCGCGATGATAGTATCACCTAAACTTTTGATCGCGGATGAGCCTACAACGGCGCTTGATGTGACCATCCAGGCGCAGATAGTGGAACTGTTAAAAAAGATCAACAAAGAACGAGGCACCGCGATACTGTTTATCTCTCACGATTTAAGTCTTGTGAACACTCTTTGCGAGAACGTGCTTGTAATGAAGGACGGACTTGTGGTGGAGAGCGGAAAGTGCGCAGATATATTCGATAACCCGAGGGAGGCTTACACAAAAGGTCTTATAGAAGCCATTCCTCACAATCCTTTTTATAATGGCAAGGTAATATGAGTAACGTATTGGAAGTTGAACATCTTTCGGTGGAATTTAAAAAGAATAAAAAGCCGTTTTTCGCGGTAAACGATGTTTCGTTTGAAGTCCGGGAAGGTGAGATATTGGGCCTTGCCGGAGAATCGGGCTGCGGTAAGTCCACACTTTCAAGATCGATACTCGGCATCCAGAAAAAGGGCGTAACGGGAAGCATTAAGCATTATTACAAAAGGCCGCAAATGGTATTTCAGGATCCCGCAGGCTCGCTCAATCCGTGTAAGACTGTTGAATTTATCCTTAAAGAACCCATAACGGTCAAGGGAAATTTCTCAGCTGCCGAAAGAGACAGGAGAGTCCGGGAAATGCTTCATATGGTCGATCTCGACGAGGGTTATCTTTCAAGATATCCCGATGAACTGTCAGGCGGTCAGAGACAGAGGATATGCATTGCTGCGGCACTGATGCAGCAGCCCAGATTCCTCATTGCCGATGAGCCGGTCTCCGCACTTGATGTTACGGTACAGAGTCAGATCCTTGACCTTTTACGGCGTCTTCATAAGGAGCTTGATCTTTCCATATTATTCATTTCGCACGATCTGAGAGTCATCTTTAATCTCTGTGACAGAGTAATGGTCATGAAGTCCGGAAAGATCGTCGAAATGGGTGATAAAGACGAAGTATACTTCTCGCCAAAGCATCCTTACACGAAAGAACTCATGGATGCCGCCCGTACCAAATACGAAAAACGGTAATAATATAAATAAATCGTACAATTACAAAAAAATTAACAAAAAAAGTATTAAGATTTGCTCCAAAACTCCGATATAATGATTGTAAAAAGGAATTGAATGTTATATAATCATAAATGTAATTGGTTATGTAAACTTTTCAAAAGGAGGTGAGCTTATGGCAATCAACGGATTACTTGATTTCGGTGGTCTTTATAACAACTATCGTCCGGTACAGATACCCCAGGTTGATGTTAATGCAGTTAAAGAGCAGGATGAACTTAAAGCAAACAAGACCGCAGCTGAAGCTGTAAGCGCACCGGCAGCCGAACCCGAAGTTATCGATAACAGAAGCAGGATCGCTAATCTTGACGATATTTCGCTTAACTTCAACGCAGGCGATGATTTCTCATATATAGGAACGGAATCCGATGTTCAGGCACTTGATATGGATAAGCTCATATCCGATATGCGTAAGGATAAGATCCTTGAAGATTATCAGTACTTTGTAGGTTCTTCACAGAATACGACTCCTCAGGCCGCAAGCGAAGACGGATTGGTATTCCTTAAGTATTGATTTTGACATAGCTTATACTTTATGTGATAATAAATACGTTTTCATTTATCTGATAAATGAAAGCGTATATTTTTTTGCGCATTAAGCGGTCACGGATCCTGCTCGGCGCATGGGGTTTTTATATGTTTAAGTGCTTCTATCCGTCAATGCGGATCAATTCCGCGTATGAGATCGATTATACAAAACTCTATCATAAGGGCTGCAGGTGCCTTATATTCGATATTGACAATACTCTTGTCTGTCACGGTAAACCGCAGAATGAAAAAAGTCTTCCCTTTCTCAAAGATTTGAAAGCCAAAGGGTTTAAGATCCTTTTTCTTTCAAACAACAAAGAAGAGAGGGTAAAGTCTTTTAACGATCCGCTCGGCGCCGATTATATATATAAAGCGGGCAAACCGAATCCGAAAAATTATATTAAAGCTTACGAAAAAGTCGGAGAGAAAAGAGAGACCACGGTATTTATAGGCGATCAGCTCTTTACGGATGTCTGGGGAGCCAACAGGGCAGGCATTTATTCTATACTTACAAAGCCGATCGACAGGCATGAGGAAATACAGATAATACTTAAGAGAAGACTTGAAAAAATTGTTCTTTTCGCCTACGATAGGGGCGTTAAGAAAGGCAAAATAAAGGTACGGGAGTATGGTGAACAGCAATGATAATTCTTGTGATCAACGGACCAAATCTTAATATGCTCGGCAAAAGGGATCCCAATATCTACGGATCCGAAACCTATGACGATCTTGTTAAAAAGATAAAAAGAAAAGCCGATGAACTTTCCGTAGAGGTCTACTTTTTCCAAAGCAACCATGAAGGTGCGATAGTGGATCGTATTCAGGAAGCTTTATCGGACGGAACGGACGGGCTTATCATAAATCCGGGTGCTTATACGCATTACAGTTATGCGATCCGGGATGCTCTTGAAATACTTGATATCCCCAAGATTGAAGTACATATTTCCGACATCGACAACAGGGAAGAGTTCAGAAGATGTTCCGTAATAACGGAAGTATGCGATGTAAAGATTGCGGGCAAGGGTACCGACGGATATACCGAAGCCTTAGAAATAATCGGAAGGTCACTTGGATGAAAAATCTGTTTTTAGGTAAAAATTCAACGATACCCGGCAGGGTAAAAGATAATATCATTCTGGTCTTTCTTGCATTTATCGCAACCTTCCAGGTGGGATATTTACTTTCAACGGCTTCCTTTTTCGGCGCCGCATGGGGGCTGGTGCTCTCGGGGTTCTTTGCCGGAGATGCTGCTTTGCTGTTTTATACAAGGAAGTTTATTCTTTCGCATGATGACGGCTCTTTTAAAAGAAGAACGATTTGGGCTTCTTTGCTCGGTATACTTCTGGGCCTTACATATGTGTTCGGTTATCAGCTTCAGTATGTGGGTAATTCCGCACCGGGTTTTATGGGTAAAGCATCGATATTGTTAAGATCAATCTGCCTTCTTCCCATATTCTACCCCGCATTTTACCTGTTGCTTTACGCAGTCGATCATGTAAAAGAGATTGAGATCACGGGCGAATGCGCATATCCCAAAAAGAAGATCTTTTTTATTTCATGGCTATGCATATTTATATCTTGGATACCTGCTTTTCTTGCATATTATCCCATGATATTGTCATACGATTTTCATGCACAGGTTTTATATTCGGCACTCGGGTTTGATGCGATAAGCTCGCACCATCCGTATCTTTCCACGCTTGAGATCGACCTTTTCTATCATATCGGGCTTTGGATCAACAATACGCAGCTTGGAATGGCATTTATGGCCGTATTCCACATGATCATAAACAGTGCGGCATATGCGTGTGCGGTAGTGGTCCTTTCAAAGCTTATACCGAAGAAGCCCACACCGTTTATCGCGGCTTGTGCGTTCGGACTGTTTCCCACGAATCCGGTAATGATTTTAAGCACCACAAAGGATGTTATCTTTTCACTGTTTTTCCTTTTGTTCATATGTGCGATATTTGAAAGATTCTTCTTTTCCTTTACAAAGAAAAGAAAGATCGTTTTCGATATTCTTATAGCGGTTACGGGTATCATGTCATGCTTATGGCGGAATAACATGGTATATGCCGTGGCTGTTGCCGGCGTTTTTTTGGTCATTTTTGTAAAAAAGCAATATAAGCTGCTTATCCTTATACTCACAGTGGTCATATTCCTCGGCAATAAATTGGGAATACTTGGATTAAAGACTCTGGTCCACGACGAAAACGATACCAACAAGATGGAAATGATGAGCGTTGTTGTGCAGGCTTACGGTCGTACGGTCACTAAGAATATGGATTCGCTCGATCCGGAAGTTTCCCGCATCATCGAATACTATATTCCGAAAGAAGGCTGGGAATATCATCCGGGTATTTCGGATGCGATGAAGAATGCACCGCTTGTTTACGATACTTACGGACATTTTGTAGATAACTGGGGAGATACGTTTAAGGATTTCTTCTTTGTAATAAGGCGATATCCCAATGAATTTCTGGATTCGTTCCTTGATACCACAAGGGGATACTGGTTTTTGGACGATACTTCTTTTGCCGATGTTCTGGGTGAAGGCTACGAAGGACGAATGGGTATCATCTATACGTACAATTCTTCGGAATCGTGGGTGGTGGATGAGATCAAGCATGAGTCAAAACTTCCTTTTGTGGAATACCTTTACGAATCCGTGGTAAGCGAAGATGTGCTGCTGCGGGCACCGGTCATAAACCTTTTGTTTAAGATATCGTTTTATACAATGTCCACCGTACTTGCGGC
>JAEEGL013554690.1_pt1 | contig 17118 bp, 11 predicted proteins | sample 9134231 | NCBI WGS metagenome assembly JAEEGL01 (sample SAMN16246548, study PRJNA631951) | gut metagenome | biome: gut microbiome; feature: rumen; material: fiber-attached | host: Bos | place: Iran: Karaj | collected 2018-10
CTGATTCCGTTTTTTCTTCTTCTTTTTTCTCCGGTTCAGTAGATTCTGTTTTTCCTTTTTCTTCTTCTTCTTCTTTCTTACTTTGATAAAGATCAACATCATAATCGATTTCATCTTCATCTTCGTCTTCGTCTTCGTCTTCATCTATGTATTCTCGATATTCTTTGCTATACATGTATTTACTGAAGTCTTGTATTTTATAATTGCAACTAGATGTAAGAGAATGATACATAAGTTGATATATTAAATAACCAAGGTTATCAGGGTTAATATTATGCAGTCTCGAATAAATGCGCGCCAATAGAGTGTAGTTATTTTCACTTAATGCAATCTTGATCTGTTCTAATAAGAAATTATTTAGGAATTCTTTTTCTTCTTGAACTGCATTATAGCCTTCCTGCGTTAATGTAAACTTTATAGTAGCACCTGTTGCCTCTTCCACAAGAAATCCTTTAGATATTAAAATGTTCAATACTTCTTCTATAAAAGCAATTCTTTCTTTATCATTAAAGGCATTAGTATTAAGATAGTGATTATAATCGTTTGCTTCCCATACAGAACCTTCTTGAAAACCTTTAAATATAAAATCCTTAAAAATGTGTCTGGTTTCTCTTTTTACAAGCGCATCATACATGATTCTATCGCCATTTCTTGTAATCCTATAGTCAAACGCCATGCCATTTCTGGTTTTCTCTATAAAATCTATATTGAGTAAATCAGAAAGGATTTCTTCAATGCACTCAATATAATACTTTTCATAGTATTGTTCAGTATCTTCAAAAAAATGCGTCGAACAAAACGATTGGAACCACCCATATGATAAAACATCGCCGGATTTTTTACCCAAATCTGCTATATCTGACAAAACATCAATTAATTCTCTATTATTCATTGTAGTCCCCCCATGCCTTTTTTAATTCTGTATTTTTGATTTATTGTATCAATTTATTATATATATGTCTATAAACACTAAAATAGGTATTTGGTAAAATATGAAAAATGCTTTTAATTTCTATTTACCCAAAACACCTCACATTCTATCAAGGAGCTGTCTCAAAACGTTCAGAATACATTTCTGTAGGATAGAGATAATACCAATGTTTCATTTGTTTAATGTTAGCAATAATGTAATCTTCGCCAAACAACTTAAGGCATGAAAGTTATCTGGTTCTTCATTTCACTTGCTTATGCTATTTATAAAGCTATTATCAAAGCATTTTCAAAAAAATCTCAACTTGACTTGGTCTCTTTAGGCTGATTGGGGCAACTATATGCACTATGTTCAATGGCAGATTTCATAATCTATTACTTGAAACAGAATAAAGAAATCAATAATATACCGCGCTTCAACCCAGAGATGTAGTTTAAATGAATAATTAAGGCCATTGACTTTATAAAGAGCCTAGATGTTTTCAAAGTAAAGCAAGCTGAAACTGATCCTCAACCTTATGATTAATACCTTCGTTGTAATTGAAATCGATATAATTTAAAGGAACAAGCCCTTGCATATTTGGTGTATCAAGGTTTCCATCATGCTTTACAACATATTCAATCGCATATGCATAATCCCGGACAAATGCTTGTTCTTTTTCACATGACATCATTGGACAAACGACTTTTGCAAGTGCCCATAACATCATATATACTTCTAAAGCTTTATCATGGGCTTCATTAAGCATGCTGCAGGCATTTCGAACGTCTTCTGGGTACTCAGTCCATGATTCGAATACCTCTTCGAAGTATATTGATGCTTTGGGTTTTTTACTGTTTCCTGCTTCGTCTTTATAAACAAGGCAAGATAATTTCTCCAACTTTACTGCAGCGATAATAAGGTAATTAAAATATCTATCAGATTCATCTCTATGTAGCATATATTTTATTAATGATAAGCAGATATCATGTCCCTCATTATTCAAAGCTGTTTTTATACATTTTCGTGTAGTTACTATCTGCCTAATGCTACAAATGGATGCATTTTCGAATCCTGACATCTAAAAGCCCCCAGTCTTATTCTCAATAATACTTTTCATTATTAGTGTATCCTATTCTACATTAAAATAGTAGTATGTATATTTTATCTGTAAACAAGACCTTCGTGGGAAACGGTCGAGATTCAAGCGTGAGAATGCTTTATAGTTGTTTTTCATGAATTGCAATTATAAGCAACTTGGGACGTTAATAAGTTTATAGGGATACTGCTAGCAAGCATTGCATATGATTCTTCATTGTTATTGAATTATCAAGGTCCTTAGTATACTATATAATTGTATTATTATAAAATATGGAGGAAGTAAAATGCCTCGGATTACTGAGTATGAAGTTGAAGTAAAATTCATAAATCGTCTTGAGTCCATTGGTTACCAATATATTGACCTTACGAACTATGATGACGTAATCGAAAACTGCAGGAAGCAGCTTTCAGAATTCAACGCCCCTAAGCTTATTGAAGCCAAAGGCAGTGCCTCATTCAGCGATGCCGAATGGAACCGCGTTCTGATCCACCTTGATAATCATACAGTATATGAATCCGCGAAGGTCCTAAGAGATAAGTATGTCCTATCCCTTGATAACGGGAAGACTGTTTATCTGGACTTCTTTTCGTATGACACGGACAGGAATATCTATCAGGTAGCCCATCAGATCACGATGGACCCTGCGCATAAAGATGACGTTTCATATAAGAACAGATACGACGTTACTATTCTCATAAATGGCCTTCCTCTTATCCAAGTGGAGCTTAAGAGGCCGGGCGTAGAGATCAACGAAGCCATAAATCAGATAAACCGTTACCGGAAGTTTTCTTTTAAGGGCCTATTTCGATATCTGCAGCTTTTTGTGGTCTCCAACTCGGTACAGACCAAGTATTTCTGCAACGAGAACGAGATGGACAATGGCCTGTACAATCCGATACACGGATTTTATCAATGGATTTATGCTTCATTAGTTCGCGCATTTTACCCGCTATCCAAAGCTTTGTGATCTCAGCCATAGAGGTCTCCTTTTTACAAAATATTAATTCTGTAAGATAATCTTATAATATTATACTTCTGTATGTGGAAAAAGCAAATCCTCGGGATAAAATAGAGTCAGAAAAACTTAAATGAAGGCCCATCGAGGACTTTGTATTTGAGCTGTAAGGAGAATGAACCATGCATTTTACAGAAACCGTATACAGAAATCCATACTGGCCCACATTTCCGCTTTTGCAGATCACTCAGGGCTGTACACACAACAGCTGTAAGTTCTGCACGATGTACAAGGGTGTACCCTTCAGGATACAGCCTATGGAATGGATAGAAGAGGACCTGAAGGAGCTGGCCGGAATCGTACCGGACGCAAAAACGATACAGCTGCTTTCAGCCAATCCTCTCTGCATGACCTATGACAAGCTGGCGCCGATACTTGAGATGATCAACAAGTATCTGCCGAAGATGGAATACATCTACGCCGCCACCAGGGTGACTGACATAAAAAACAAGACAGTGGAGCAGCTTAAGGCCTTAAAGGCTCTGGGACTCAGGGAGATCTCGCTGGGCTCGGAAAGCGGCGATGACTGGACTCTGGAACGGGTCAACAAGAATTGCCGTGCGGAAGACATCGTCGAGCAGTGCGGAAAGCTGACCGAAGCGGGCATCGACTTCTGGCTTTGCTTCCTGAACGGTGTTGCAGGAAAAGAGCACAGTATGGATCACGCCATCCATTCGGCAGAGCTCTTCAGCCAGTGCAAGCCCATGCTCGTGGGCACCGGCGGACTGGTGCTGTTCCCCGGGACAGCTCTTCTTGAAGAGGCTGAACGCGGAGAATTCACACCGCTTACAGAGAAGGAGATGCTGATCGAGCTGAAGGTCTTCGTGGAGCACCTGAGCTGTGACTGCTATTTCAATACGCATCATACCTCGGGGATACATCTGTCCGGTCCGGATTTTTTAAAGAGAAAAGATAAGATCATAGAAGCACTGGACCATGAGATCCTCTTTGGAAATATGGACAGGCTTGCAGCAATACGTAAAAACAAGAGGACACTATAATGGAAAAGGAATTCAACAGAACAGATGGCCTGTTTTCTCTCTGCGGGCTGAATTGCGGATTGTGCCCCATGCAAATCAGGGGAGCTTGCAGCGGCTACTTCAACGGCAGCACCTGCTATCTGACCTGCGAGTTAGCTCCCTGCAGCGTCAGGCACGGCAATGTGGATTATTGCTTTCAGTGCAGTGAATATCCCTGCAGTAAGTACGATGGCATCGACAGACATGATTCTCTGATTTCCCACAGGAATCAGAAACGGGATATGGCAAAGGCAAAGGAAATAGGCATCGAGGCTTATCTTGCGGAACAGCAGGCCAAGAAGGATATCCTCACACACTTTCTTAAGGACTATGACGACGGGACAAAGGAAGTGTTCTTCTGCCTTGCAGTCAACATGCTGGCAGTGGAGGATCTTCAGGACATCCTGTCCTGTATGGATTCGCAGAGCGACTCGCTGTCCCTGCGCGACAAGGCGGAGCAGCTTGAGCAGCAGCTCCGGGATCTTGCTTCCAGTAAACATATTCCGCTTGAGCTTCGCCCCTGGTAAAGTCAGATCTGGCAACAACAAAGCCCTGAAATCTCAACAGTTTCAGGGCTTTGAGTTTTTACTTTTGTGCGGCGACCTTGGCTTTTGGGTGCCGGAGTTGCGACTTATCACATAAATATGACGATGAGAACCGTCCCCAATGTTACCTATGTTTCTTCTGAGTGTTCGCTGTTTAGTGAAACTGTATCGATCTTTATGGCAGAAGGATCGCCGTCCTTTACCTCGATCGTTCCTTCCACGACTCTGAATGCAGGGCCGTAGGGATTGTCCGGGCGTTCGTCCATGATAATCTGCGCTTTGAATTCCTGACCCTTTCTGTCGACCAGATGACTCTTCTTAGTTGGCTTGCCTGCAAGAAATCTTTTTGCGTCTGTTTTTGTAAATTCAACATCTGCAAGGAAGCGCTGCTTCTGCTTTTTCCAGATGGCAAAGCTGCAGGAGGGGTATGCGGTGCAGCTGTAGGCCTTGTTTCCTTCCACCACATCGCTGCCGCAGCGCGGGCATTTCCCAAGGACCTCCGGGCCATCATTTGTAAGCTCGGCCAGCCCAAATGAGGCTCCGTACTGCGATTCCGGCCCTTCATCGCGGAGGTAAACATCTCCTGTATATACTCGGTCCTTCGCAGCGGAATAGAGTCTTTTAATGTGAACAGTCGCCTCAGTCCGCTTATTTCCCGTGGCATGCTGCGTTCCGTCGCGTTCGGTCCGGATCTCGTCTATCCAGGGGCTCTTCAGTAAAGTTTTGACCAGCCCTTTTGTTATGGTTGTCTTGCTCATCATCCCTGATTTGGCTTTCTTCCAGATGATGAATCTGCAGCCGTCGGCATAGCCGCTGCAGCCGTAGCCATTCTTCCCTTCGATGATATCTCTCCCGCAGCGAGGGCATTTGCCAAGGGATTTCGGTGGATCATTTACGATCTCCTCCAGCCCGAAGAAGGCGCCACGTTCAGAGCCGGGTCCGTCGTCCACAAGATATATTCTGCCCTGATAGCTTTTTTTGTTCTGCTCAGAGTAAAGCTTTTTTACAAGGATGGTATCCTTAGTCCGCTTTTTGCCAGTGGCTGTTTTGTTGCCATCGCGGTCGGTCCTTATCTCGTCTATCCATTCAGAGCTCAGGAAAGTGTGGACCATGTCCGGTGTGACTTCTATCCTGCTCATCATGCCAGTCTTGGCGGTCTTCCAGATCACAAACCTGCAGCCGTCCTTATAACCGCTGCAGCCAAAGCCGTTCTGTCCCTCTATTACATCCCGTCCGCAGCGAGGGCAGGGGCCAAGGAGGAGCCTGCCTCTTCTCATGCTTTCTGGAACATGATACGCGTCCACCTTTGGATAGTTTCCCTTTATGACGCGCTTTATCATAGCCAGGACATTGTCTGTAAGTGCAGTCCAGGGAACTTCGCCTTCTTTTATTTCTTCCTGAACAGCCCACCAAAGGCCGGTCATGTCAGGCTTCTTTAGTTCTTCGGGAAGCACTCTGAACAGCTCCCGACCGAGCACCGTGGACTGGATCTGTTTGCCCTTGGTCTCTATGTATCCGCGCTCCTCAAGGGTATCTATAATGCCGGATCTTGTGGCGGAGGTGCCAATGCTTCCGTTTTCTCCTTTTTTATCCTTATCTTTTGCAAGGAGCAGCCGCTTTGCCTCCGGATCTGTGACATATTTGGCTATTCGGGTCATGTCTTCATTAAGAGAAGCTTTAGTGTACCTTGGCGGAGCTTTTGTTTCCTTCTCTTCTAAGAAGGCGTTCAGGCAGTCTGCTTTATAGGTTCCCGCTGGGATGCTGCTCAGCTCGTTTTCGTCCTCATCTTCATCAGAGCCTTTCTCCGGACGGATAAGCTGAAGGAAACCCGGGGCTTCGATTTTTGTTGATGCAGCCTTAAGAAGCCCGTCCTCAAAGGCCGCTTCGAGCATGGTCCGTTCCTTTTGTGCAGGCGGAAGGAACTGGGCTATGAAATATTTTATTATGGCAAGGTAAACATTGCGCTCCTCTTCGGATAGCTTTTGCGGGTCTACTTTTCTGTTCTGCGGGATTATTGCTGTATGTGCAGTAATATTTTTGTCATCGAATGCCTTGCTGTGCAGCTTCGGATCTATGGGCAGCCTGGCAAAGACCCTGCCTGCAGGATCCTCTGAAAGGTTTTCCATTACTCTGCGAATAGTTGCGGGGGATTCCTTGTACTGTTCCTCCGAAAGATACTGGCAGTCGGAGCGGTTGTAGGTTATTGCATTGTGTTCGTCCCTCAGTCGCTGGGTTATCTCAAGGGTTTTTGACGGATCATAGCCGAATTTATTGGAGCAGTAGGTCTGAAGCTTTACAAGGTTGAAGGGCAGGGGAGGCTGCTCGGTTACAGCTTTTTTCGAGACTGATACTTTTTCAAAATGCTTTCCCTTTGCGATTTCTGTAAGTTCGGCAGCATAATCCTTATCAGTTATTTTGCCGTCATCAAGATTTGGGTCATCTTTAGATGGCTCAAACACTGCAGTGACATTATGGCCGTCTACAGTAAGCTCAGCCTTGACCGTGTAGTAATTCAGCTTGGTGTGACCCTCGATTGCCAGATCCCTGAGCACCACAAGGCCCAAAGTGGGTGTCTGCACCCGGCCTACTGTGAGCATTTTTACATGGGGGTTGGTAAGCGAAAAATAGCGGCTGAAATTGTAGCCGGCCATCATGTCTGCAACAGATCTGGCATGGGCGGACCAGCCGGAATTTACGAATTCGCTGTTATCCCGCATGTTTGCAAGGGCTTTTCTTAAGGCAGCTTCTGTGGTGTCTCCGGTGGAAAGCCTATATACCGGGCCTTTATAAGAGAACCAGTTCAGGATCTCGTCGATCAGGTACTGTCCCTCGTCATCGGGGTCTCCTGCATGTATGACAGAGTCTGCTTCCTTCAGCAGAGAACCAATCAGGCTGAGACGTTCTTCCTTCCCGGGACCCGGCTTCTTCCCCCAGTTGTCAAAATAGATAGGAAGGGAGTCCAGTGTCCATTTTGCGTAGCTGGCATCGTAGTCCTCCGGATCCTTAAGTGTAAGCAAATGACCAAAGGCGGATACGATTGCGTATTCGCCTTTGACAGAATATCCATTCTTTTTGATCTCGTTCCCATCTATAGCTGCAGAGATGGCTCTGGCAAGCATGGGCTTTTCGGCAATGATAAGTTTCATAGATACACGTATCGATTCAAAGCAAACTTAAGTCAGATAAGTATACCATACTCGGCCTTGTTCCTGCTAATATAAAACCCGATAGCGTTAAACTATCGGGTCCATTAATTTGCGCTGTATGGGCTATTTTACCTTGCGCAGCATAAAGCTTCTGGCTATATTGATTCCCAACTTATACGGGAGGGGACGCAGCGCTTTGTCTGCTTCCTTAAGCAGCTGCCTGATGGGCAGATTCTGGGGGCAGTGCTGCTCGCACTTGCCGCATTCTATGCATTGGCTGGCAAAGCAGGGATCCTTGGTGAGGCTGACGGTCTGAGCGTACTGGAAGCGGCCTTGGGTCTTGCCCTCGATGGCCATAAGGTTCCAGCCTCTGAAGGTGCCGGGGATGTCAACGCCCTTGGGGCAGGGCATGCAGTAGCGACATCCGGTGCAGCCCACTTTTTCGTTTGCTCTGATGGCCTTTTTCACCAGATCTATGGTCTCGAAATCCTTCTCTGTAAAGCTTCCGGCTTCGGTCTCGGATGCAACTCTGCAGTTTTCCTTAACCATCTCCACGCTGTTCATGCCGGAAAGCACCACGGTAACTTCGGGCTGATCGTAGAGCCATCTTAGGCCCCATTCGGCGGGGGACCAGTCTCTGCCGCTGTCCTTCATGTACTTTTTTGCATCAGAGGGCAGCATGTTTACCAGCTTGCCGCCTCTTAAGGGCTCCATTATCACGACGGGAATGCCTTTGGCGGCAGCAGCTTTAAGGCCGTCTACACCAGCCTGGGAGACATCGTCCAGATAATTGTACTGGATCTGACACATGTCCCAGTTGTAGTCATTGAGTATCTTCAGGAAGTTTTCGGTGTTGCCGTGATAGGAAAAACCGATGTTCCTTATCTGGCCACTGGCTTTCTTTTCCGCTATCCAGGGGATGATGCCTATGGCCTTGAGCTTTTCCCACATGGCAATGTCCGTCATGTGGTGCATCAGATAGTAGTCCACATGGTCAGTCCGAAGGCGAGACAGCTCCTCGTTGAAGTATCTGTCTATGGCACTGCGACTGGATATCAGATACTGGGGGAGCTTGGTTGCAATGTTGATCTTGTCCCGCATATTGTTGCGCTCGAAAATCTCGCCGATGGCAGCCTCACTGCCACTGTAGACATAGGCGGTGTCATAGTAGTTTACACCTGCATTGAAGGCTTCGAGTATCTCCTTTTCAGCTTCTTCGATATCTATTTTGCTTCCTTTCTTCTGGAACCGCATGCAACCGAAACCCAGCATGGACAGCTCGTTTCCGTATTTGTCTTTTCTGTACTGCATAATTACCTCTTTTCGCCCAGGGGCAGTGGTTTTATATATATGTTCATTTAAAGTTTATTGTAATAGCTTCTTTCAGTCAACCGCTTTTATTTTGTCCTTTGGGATCCATGGGCACATCAATCATGGCCGGATAGGTGTAAAAGACCAGACGGCCATGAATCCATTGACTGAGTTGAACGTTTATTCATGGCCATATGGGCTGAATCATCGAATGGCCAGGAATCTGGGTTCAGTTTAAGCGAGTTATTCATGGCCATTTTGGACAAAAGCATTAAATGGCCAGGAAAATAACGGCTCTCTTTTCTCAAAATTCATGGCCCAAACGCATAAAAATGACCAATGGCCATGAAATCGTGTTACTAATGGACTAAAAATTCATGGCCAAATAGGCAAAAATATGAATATGGTCAAGAATCCATGTTCCTAATGGACTTGATTTTCATGGCCAGATAGGCGAAAATTAACAAAAGGCCATGAATGTATCAAAATATTCGGGTAATTGTTTTAACTATACAAAAAAAGGATCTATGATCTTCAAGAATTACATACATGATTTTGTATCCATTCAAAGTATTATGTAATTAAGTACTTAAAATAAGGGGTTTAGAATATGGTCAGAGATATCATGAAGGATCCGGTGTTTCTGTCAATAAAGAGCGCGGATGCCACAAGGGCAGATCTTCCTGCAGCAATGGACCTGCTGGAGACGCTGAATGCTCACAGGCATGAATGCATAGGCATGGCGGCAAATATGATTGGCGTGAGCAAGCGCATTATCGTTTACGTGGATCAGCAGAACGGGCAGGCTCAGCTGATGCTTAACCCAGTGATAACGGCAAAATCAAAGCCTTACGACACTGAAGAGGGCTGCTTATCGCTGCCCGGGGTAAGACCCACGACGCGCTATGAAAAGATAAGTGTTGAATACTTCGACCTTTCTTTCCGCAAGCACAAGGGCAGCTTTACCGGTCTGACAGCCCAGATAATACAGCACGAGATAGATATGACTAATGGCATACTGATTTAGAAGCAATGGCAGAATCGATTATTTTTAGTTTACATATACAGCGGAGCGAAGAATTATGAATAAAGGCATAAAGATAGTTACCATAGGCGGCGGAAGCACTTACAATCCGGAACTTATGGAGGGCTTTATCAAGCGCTATGATGAGCTTCCTGTGCGGGAGATTTGGCTCGTTGACGTGGAAGAGGGCAGGGAAAAGCTTCAGGTTGTGGGAGATCTTGCCCAGAGGCAGTGGGATGCCACACCCTATGGCGTAAAGGTCCATACCACGCTTAACAGGAGAGAAGCTCTTCCCGGGGCGGATTTCGTAACCACCCAGTTCCGCGTGGGACTCCTGGAGGCAAGGATCAAGGATGAACGCATACCATCCCTTCACGGCATGCTGGGACAGGAGACCAACGGGGCTGGCGGCATTTTCAAAGCTTTCAGGACCATACCGGTGATCGGCCGGATAATCGATGATATGCGGGAACTCTGCCCCGATGCCTGGCTTATTAATTTTACCAACCCCAGCGGAATGGTAACAGAGGCCGCCATCAGGCATTTTGGGTGGAAGAAAACCATAGGCTTATGCAATGTTCCTACCATAGCAGAAATGACAGAACATAAGCTGCTTGGCTGCGAAAGGGAGGATCTGACTTACAGATTTGTGGGACTGAATCATTTCCACTGGCACAAAGTTTTCGACCGGTTTGGCCGCGACAGGACCATGGAAGTGCTGGAGCACATCAACGAAAAGAACGGCGGCACACCGGTAAATATCTACATGGCTCCTATGGATATGGATCTGCTGCGTTCCATGGGCATGCTGCCCTGCGGCTACCATCGCTACTATTTCAATGAAAAGGCCATGCTGGACCACAGTCTTGAGGAGTTCAGAAAGGGCGGTACTAGGGCTGAGCAGATGGACAGGGTGGAGGCAGAGCTTCTGGACATCTACAGGCAGCCCGGACTTCACGAAAAGCCCCCTCAGCTGGCCTTAAGGGGCGGTGCCTTCTACAGCGATGCAGCCTGCGAGTGCATCAGCGCTATATATAACGACAAGCATCAGCGCATGACGGTCAGCACAAGAAATGGCAGCGCTATAAAATGTCTGCCCGAGGACTGCGTGGTTGAGCTGAGCGCACTTATCTCCGCAGGAGGAGCTGAGCCGCTGGCCTGGGAGGAACTGCGGCCTTCCATGAGGGGCTGGCTGCAGATGATGAAGGCTATGGAGGAATGCGTGGTTGAAGCTGCAATTACAGGCGATTACGGACTTGCCTGCGAGGCTTTTGCGCTTAATCCGATGATAGAAAACGGTGAAGAGAGCAAACGGGTTCTGGACGAGCTCTTCGTCGCCCATGAAAAGTATCTGCCCCAGTTTGCAGACACGATAAAAAGATTAAAAGAGCAGGGCGTAGAGACAGATGATCCTGTAGTGAGAGATCTGATGAATAGAGGCTTGTAGACAGTAATAATTTTTCTGTATATAAATATGCAAAATAAGACTGCAACGGGGGCCATTACGGCTGGACCCGCTGCAGTCTTTTTTTACAGCATGTCTATCAGTTGCTTGTATTACAGCATGTTGATTCTTTTTGTTACGGCATGTCTTGTATTACAGCATATCTATCAGCTGCTTTAAGGTATCCTTTGCGTCTCCGAGCATCAGGGTTACACCGCTTTCCTTCTTGTAGAGCGGGTTGTCCACGCCTGCATAGCCGGGCTTAAGGTCGTAGTTGCAGAATACTATGTGCTTTGCCTTGTCGATCTCAAGTACGGGCATGCCGTAGATTGGTGTGCCCTCTGCAGTGTTTGCCGCAGGATTGACGACATCGTTTGCGCCGATGACGATCACAAGATCGCAGCCATCGAACTCGGGATTGATGCGCTCCATTTCGTAGAGCTGTTCGTAGTCCACGTCGGCCTCAGCAAGAAGCACGTTCATGTGACCGGGCATTCTGCCTGCGACGGGGTGGATGCCATATTTGACTTCACATCCCTTTGCTTCAAACTTGTCAGCCAGCTGCTTTACCAAGCCCTGAGCCTGGGCAAGTGCCATGCCGTAGCCGGGCACTATGATCAGCTTCTTAGCCTGATTCATTATGGATGCAAGATCGGTCCCTTGCTTTGCGGTTTCGGCTTCTTCTGCAGCTTCGGTCCTATCTTGGGCAGGAGTTTCTGAGGGAGCCGCTGCCGGAGACGGTGCATTGCTGAGTATCTCCAGGAGCTGCTTTAAGGTATCCTTTGCATCTCCGAGCATCAGTGTGACGCCGCTTTCCTTCTTGTACAGGGGATTGTCCACGCCTGCATAGCCGGGCTTAAGGTCGTAGTTGCAGAAGATTATATGCTTTGCCTTGTCGATCTCAAGTACGGGCATTCCGTAGATGGGCGTACCCTCTGCGGTGTTGGCCGCAGGATTGACGACGTCGTTTGCACCTATGACGATGACAAGATCGCAGCCGTCGAATTCGGGGTTGATGCGCTCCATCTCGTAGAGCTGCTCGTAGTCAACGTCAGCTTCTGCCAGCAGTACGTTCATGTGTCCCGGCATTCTGCCTGCGACGGGGTGGATGCCGTATTTGACTTCACATCCCTTGGCCTCGAACTTGTCAGCCAGCTGCTTAACCAGGCCCTGGGCTTGAGCAAGAGCCATGCCGTAGCCGGGCACTATGATCAGCTTTTTGGCCTGATGCATGATAGTCCCGATGTCGGTCGCCGATCCTGTTTCTTCTTCAGCTTCAGCCTTGGTTTCTGCCGGAGCCGCTGCCTGAGACGGTGCACTGCTGAGCATTTCAATAAGCTGTTTGAGACTGTCCTTTGCATCTCCGAGCATCAGAGTGATGCCGCTTTCCTTCTTGTAGAGTGGGTTATCCACGCCTGCATAGCCGGGCTTAAGATCGTAGTTGCAGAATACGATGTGCTTTGCCTTGTCGATCTCCAGCACAGGCATGCCGTAGATGGGCGTGCCTTCAGCAGTGTTAGCCGCCGGGTTGACGACGTCGTTGGCACCTATGACGATGACAAGATCGCAGCTGTCGAATTCGGGATTGATGCGCTCCATCTCGTAGAGCTGTTCGTAGTCCACATCGGCCTCAGCCAGGAGCACGTTCATGTGACCGGGCATTCTCCCTGCCACGGGATGGATAGCGTATTTGACCTCACAGCCATTGTCTTCGAATCTGTCGGCCAGCTGCTTTACGAGGTTCTGTGCCTGAGCAAGTGCCATGCCGTAGCCGGGCACTATGATAAGCTTCTTTGCCTGCTTCATTATGGATGCAAGATCGGTCCCGGGCTTTGCGGCTTCTGCTTCTTCTGCAGCCGGTGCTGCTTTTGCGGTATCCGCCTGGGCTGTTTCTTCTGCAGCCGGTGCTGCTTTTGCGGTATCCGCCTGAACTGCTTCAGCTGCGGGCTCTGCTTTTACAGGCTCTGCAGCAGGTACGGGGGCTGGTGCTTTTGAGGGCTTGGGGGCTTTCCCAAAGAGTATATCGGCCAGCTTTCTGTTCATAGCCCTGCACATAATCTGAGTCAGGATCAGGCCGGAAGCGCCTACGATGCCGCCGATGGCAACAAGCAGCGGATCGGAGATGGCCATGCCTGCGATGGCTCCCGCAACACCTGAAAGAGAATTCAGAAGCGATATGGTGATAGGCATGTCAGCACCGCCGACTCTGATGGCAAAGGCTATGCCAAACAGGGCGGAGGCGATGAAGCCGAGCGCCACTATAAGGGCAGGGGAGAGTATCCCAAAACCGCCCAGCGCCACAATCAGCAGAGATGCTATAAGGCTTACGGCGGTGATGGCCGAATGAGCAGGCCACACAACCGGCCTCTGATTGATCAGCCTGTGGAGTTTTCCGGCTGCAATAAGGCTGCCGAGAAGAGTAATGACACCGATGACCAGAGCCAGTCCAGCGGTGAACAGGGCAAATACGCCGTCGATCTGCTTTTCCAGCAGGGAGACCATTGCAACCAGGGCGGATGCGGCTCCTCCGAAGCCATTTAGAAGGGCTACGGCCTGTGGCATCTCTATCATCTTGACCTTTGCCGCAGCAATAAGTCCGATTACAAGTCCCACCGCCATGGCTGCCCAGAGCCCTATGTCTGAGAGCAGAGCATTTTTGTACAGTGTTACGATTATTGCGATAGCAGTGCAGACTGCGCTGAGCCTGTTTCCTCTGGCTGCTGTAGCCACGCGGCTCATCATGGATATGCCGGCCAGCACGCCGCCTGCAAGAAGGATGCAGATCACATAGTATACGGTATTACTCATGGCTTTCATCCTTCTTTCTGAACATCCTCAGCATCCTGTCGGTCACGCCGAAACCGCCTGCCACATTCAGCATGGCAAGCACTATGGCAAGATAGCCCAGAAGTCTGCTGCCCATGGCAACAGCGGCGCCAGCGGCACTCAGCGCTCCTAGTATTGTGATGCCGGAAAGCGCATTCATGCCGGACATCAGGGGCGTATGGAGGAGGCTGGGGACGTTATTAATCAACTTGTAGCCCAAAATCGTGGACGATAGAAAAATCAATATAAGTATTCCGGGGTGCATTCAGTACCTCCTGATCGGAACAGGATGCAAAAGCATCCATAATCATAAATAAGGGGCTCACTCGGAGCCCCTGTCTTGAAAACCGCTTGCTTATGCGATGCCCATGGCTTCCTTTGCGCCGGTGTGGACGATCTCTCCGCCGATGGTGGTGATGATGCTGGAAACAATCTCATCATCCATGTCGAGAACGATCTTGCCGTCCTTGGTCAGGTACTTCAGCAACTCGTAGATGTTGTTAGCGAACATCCAGGTGGAGCTGGTGGGAAGCATTCCGGGGATATTCTTGATGCCTTCGATGGTGACATCGTGCTTTACGCTTCTCTCGCCTGCATCAGTGATGGCGCAGTTGCCGCCCTGGTCGATGGAGATATCGACGATAGCGGAACCCGGCTTCATGGAAGCTACCATCTCGTCGGTCAGGATGACCGGAGCCAGCTTGCCCTGTACCAGAGCGGAGCAGAAGATGATATCCATGTCGGGAACGACCTTGGCCAGAACTTCTCTCTCGTGCTGCAGCCATTCGGGAGGCAGAGCCAGAGCGTAGCCGCCCTTGCCGACAGCCAGTTCTTCGGGGATTCCGAGCTCGATGATCTTGGCGCCGAAGCTGGTGGCGTTTTCATTAGCAACGGGTCTGATGTCGGCGGAGAAGATCTTTGCGCCGAGTCCCTTAGCAGTAGCCAGAGCTCGGAGGCCTGCTACGCCGGTACCGATGACCAGTACGTTGCAGGGCTTGATGGTTCCGGCGCTGGACATGATCATGGGCATGAACTTGGGCAGATCGCTGGCGCCCATCAGAATGCCTTTATAGCCTGCGCAGGTGCTCATGGAAGACAGGGCGTCCATCTTCTGGGCTCTGGAGATCCTGGGGATACCATCAAGGGTAAGGGAGATAACACCCTTCTTAGCCATTGCCTTTACCATTTCGTGGTTTACGGGAGCAGCGGGGTGAATGAAGGTGATCAGATACTGACCATCGTGCATCATGTCGATCTCGGAGCAGCCTTTTTCTTCGTTGAAGAGGGGCTCCTTAACCTTCAGGATGACATCTGCTTTTTCGTAGATCTCTGCTACATCGCTGACGATCTTTCCGCCTGCGGCAGCATACTGTTCGTCAGTGAAAAATGCGCCTTTGCCTGCACCGGCCTCAACGAGTACTGTGCAGCCGTCAGCTACCATCTTGGCGACGGTCTCGGGGGTGGAGGAGACTCTGTCTTCTCCGTGCATAATTTCCTTGGGAACACCAACTATCATAATGAACCTCCTTATAATCATTTATGAAAGCTATTCCGTAATTATTACTTATATTTTACGCTATTATCGTTAATAATAATAGTATTCATATACAAAAGAGAAACTATTTAAAAAAAAGAAAGACTCCCCGCAATTATTCCCGCGGGGGGTCTTCAAATCGTGTTTTGAGGGAAAATTTTTCCCTTGCAGGCTCCGCTTTATTCTGCCAGAGCTCCTTTTACTGCCTCGGCTGCTTCAGGGCCAAGTCCGCTGACATTAATGTTGCGGTTTACTTTAGCATCGTAGGTCTCGGCCTTCATGATGTCCACCAGATCAAGTCCGGTGACTTCCTTCATGGTCTCGATGGTCTTGGCCAGCACATTGGGCACATAGTTTCCCATAGTGGATACGCCGTTCTCGCCGTTTCCGCTGTCGATGATGGTGATCTTATCTATGCTCTCCATGGGCTTCGCGATAGCTCCGGCCATGTCGGGCAGGGCTTTTACGATCATTTCCATCATGGCTGCCTGGCCGTACTTCTTCATGGCTTCGGCCTTCTTCTCCAGCGCTTCAGCCTCTGCTATGCCTCTTGCCTCGATGGCCTTGGCTTCTGCTTCACCTACGGCTTTAATGCCTGCAGCCTCCTGAGTCTTTGCGTAGAGGTCTGCCTCTGCCTGTATCTTGCGGGCTTCAGCTTCCTTTTCGCGCTCGAACTTTTCGGCTTCCGCCTTTCTCTGGCGCTCGAAGAGCTCTGCTTCAGCCTTCTGCTGGCGGGCGAATCTTTCGGCTTCTGCCTTCTTCTTGATCTCTGCCTCCAGGGTCTGCTCGGTGACTTCCACGTTCTTCTTCTTGAGCTCGATCTCTCTTTCCTGCCTTGCAATGTTTGCATTGGCGGTGGTGATCTCTATAGTCTTTCTCTGCTCCTGCTGCTGGATCTCATAGGCTGCGTCTGCCTCTGCCTGGCGGGCATCGGACTCTCTCTTGAGTTCAGCCTCTCTGATCCTGAGCTCGTTCCTTCTGGATGCGATCTCGGTCTCTGCGGCGACTTGAGCCTCGTTGGCCATCCTCTTGGCTTCCGCCTCGGCGATAGCCACATCGCGCTCTGCCTGAGCCTTCGCTATGGAAGCGTCCTTCTGGATCTGGCTCATGTTGTCCTGACCCAGAGCTACGATCAGGCCCTTTTCGTCCTCGATCTTCTGGGCGTTGAGATCATCTCCTGCAACATCCAGAAGATCGAGGACGAAAAGGGCCTGATCGTAGCGCTGGGGCAGGACACCATGA
>JAEEGL013597482.1_pt1 | contig 17118 bp, 16 predicted proteins | sample 9134231 | NCBI WGS metagenome assembly JAEEGL01 (sample SAMN16246548, study PRJNA631951) | gut metagenome | biome: gut microbiome; feature: rumen; material: fiber-attached | host: Bos | place: Iran: Karaj | collected 2018-10
ACCGTATTCGTCGGCACGCCCCACTACATCTGTATAAGCCTCCTTGATAAGAGAAAACCTGAATATCTGAGGTGTCTGTATGTTCCATACCAGATCTCTTCTGGGTGTGCTTACGACTTTTTTATCTTCATCTGCGATCTTTACCGTGTCCTTGGAAGGAACACCGATCACACACGCATCGTATTTTATGACTGCATCAAGTCCACGATTTAATATATCAATATCGATCATCGGCCTTGCACCGTCATGAATGAATACATAGTCGCATTCATCGATCGCATTAAGTCCGCAAAGCACCGAGTCGTATCTTTCTTTGCCGCCGGGTACCATCTTCACGACTTTTTTAAGCCCGTACGCTGAAATGATCTCATCACGTATGATGCTTTCATCATCGGGACTGCATACGACAATGATCTCATCTATGAAGCTCTCTTCAAAAACCTTCATCGGATAATAAAGCAAAGGCTTGTCTTTTAAGAGCATGAACTGCTTTTTGACCGATCCTCCCATTCTCCTGCCGCTGCCCGCTGCAAGAAGGATCGCAGAAGTCTTTATACTGTTCATCGTTCGGATGCCTCTCAAATAAGCTTATCTTTTTCCAAGTTCGAGGGCCGGAACAGCGTTTAAGTCATATCCGCTGCGGGTTCCCTTAAGAAATTCATAGTATGCAGCGGTCCCTATCATCGCAGCATTATCTGTACAGTATATCGGTGAAGGCATATAGAAATCTATGCCCTCTTCCTTACATCTTCTACTGAGTTCGTTTCGAAGCGACGAGTTTGATGCGACGCCGCCGGCTATGGCGAACTTTTTGTATCCGTACTCTTTGACCGCATGTATCGAATGCTCGGTAAGAACATTTACAACGGCCTTCTGAAATGAAGCTGCAACATTTTCGGTCACGATCGTCTCACCCTTCATCTGCGCCTGGTTTAAGTAGTTAAGCACAGCTGATTTTAAACCGCTGAAACTGAAATCGTACTCCGAACCGTCAACTTTGGCCCTGGGAAAATCTATGGAATCCGGATCACCCTCACGGGCAGCCTTATCTATCTTCGGTCCGCCGGGATATCCGAGACCTATCGCACGGGCAACCTTGTCAAAGGCCTCGCCGGCAGCATCATCTCTGGTACGCCCGATCAGTTCATATTCACCGTGATCCTTTACCACCACCAGATGCGAATGGCCTCCCGATGCAACAAGACATACGAACGGAGGCTCAAGTTCCCTGTTTTCAATGTAATTCGCACAGATGTGTCCTTCGATATGATGAACGCCGATGAGCGGTTTGTTCGCTGCAAATGCCATCGCCTTGGCTGCGGAAACCCCTACAAGAAGTGCACCCACAAGGCCCGGGCCGTAAGTGACCGCAATTGCATCCATGTCAGCCAGGCTGCAGTCAGCCTCCTTAAGTGCCCGGTCTATCACCTGGTTTATCTTTTCAATATGTTTTCTTGAGGCGATCTCCGGAACGACACCGCCATATTCTTCATGAAATGTTATCTGGGAATAGATTATGTTCGACAGAACCTCTCTCCCGTTAAGCGTTACGGCTGCTGCCGTCTCGTCGCAGGAGCTTTCTATTGACAGAATCCTGATATCACTGCTCATCCTGATCCTTTGCCATCGCCCATCCGAATATCTTCCAGTGGCCGTTGATATCCTTTCTCAGGATAAAGACCTCCTTTGATATCGCTACGGATTTGCTGATGTTCTTTATAGTGAATGATACATTCAGCCTCGCACAGTCGTGATTGTCCTTGGTGAAAAACTCAACATCCGTGCTGGATGAAATGCTGTAACTTGAGATCGTATTGCCCTGCGATCTAAGGGAATTGACCTCAGACTTAAGATTTCTCAGATATACGTCGTAATCCGTATTATCTCTTAATTCCACGTCAAAAAGCTCCCTCATCATATCGGCCAGCCCCGTGAATTCCTCTTCGGTAATGCCTTCGATATAATATGCGAGAGTTATATCCGCATAGAGCTTTGCGACCTCCTTGGGAGTCGGCGGATAGTCCTTCTCAAGATTGCGAAGTAACAACTTTTGCACTTCTGAAACCTTGGTCGGGTTTTCTTCAGTTGGTCTGTTTCTGAAGTTGGACAGATAGTAATAGTAACCCCCGATCAGAATGATAAAGGTAGCAATTACTATTATCCCCTTAACGTATTTATTCACTTACTTCCTCGTCTTCAAAGACCAGTGAGATCGATGTACCGTCTTTGCAAACCTCGGTATTTTCAAATATCTTTTTTGTCTCTTCCAGATAATCGGCAGGATGGTTGAGCGATGGAGAATAATGTGTCAGCCACAGTCTTTGCGCTCCCGCCTCTGATGCCATTGCAGCCGCCTCGAAAAAGGTCATGTGTTTTTTGTCCCTGGCCTTTTCAAGCTCGGCTATATCGCCATACATGCCCTCGCAGATAAAAAGATCCGCGTCCCTGGCATTATCCGTTATGGAATGTGTCGGGCGTGAATCTGTACAGTATGTGACCTTAAGGCCTTTCCTTGCTTCACCCATCACCATTGAGGGGTAGTATTCCCTGCCGTCTACTGTAAGGGTCTCGCCCTTCTGGAGCCTGTTCCAATATCTGACATCCAGACCCAATGCCCTGGCGGCATCGGCGTCAAATTTTCCGGCTCTGTCTATCTCTATGCTGTACCCGTAGCACGGAACGCTGTGGCTTACCTTAAATGCCTTTATCCTCATGCCGTCGAGATTGATCGTATGTTCCTTATCATCAAGTTCAAGGCAGTCGACCACAAAAGGAAGGTCTCTTGCTATGACTCTTAATGATGCAACTACACGGCTTAAGCCCCTGGGGCCTACCATGAGTACTGGTTCTGTCCTGTCGGCATTGGCCATGGAAAGCAAAAAACCCGGCAGACCGCTTATATGGTCAGCGTGAAAATGTGTAAAGCACATGACATCCACGGGTTTGGGCGACCAGCCCTTTTTCCTTAAGGCCACCTGCGTTCCCTCACCACAGTCGATAAGAACACTGCTGCCGTTGTATCTCGCGATCATCGACGTCAGAAATCTGTATGGAAGCGGAGTCATTCCGCCCGTTCCGAGTAAACATATATCTAACATAAATCTGATCTTCTCCAAAGGATCAGGGCGTCTTCAACCGGTTTTTCATAGAACCCCGGTCTGATCCCTTCACTTTTAAAGCCGAATTTTTCATAAAGACGTATCGCTGCTTCGTTTGAGACCCTGACCTCCAGAGTAAGGTCCTTGATCCCCAGCTTTTCGCTTTCCTCAATTACCCGTAAGATCATTAGGCTTCCTATTCCCTGTTTCCTAAGATCCTCTCTTACCGCAACGTTGGTTATCTCTCCTTCGCCCGATAAGTCCCTTAATCCTATGATCCCTGCTATCCTGCCGTCATCATCTGCCACGAAAAAATGCGCATAAGGAGCCTCTATCATCTGTGCAAAATCCGATTCCTTCCACGGCATGCTGAAGGTTCTTTCCTCAAGTTCCGCCGCCCGGGAAATGTCACCCGGGGCCATCGGTCTTATAATTGGAGCCCTTGTTTGCGATTCCCTCATTCTTTTCTCTTTCGGCCTGAGACAGCCTCAAATACTCGGGAGCATGGTCAAAGCAGCTGACACTGCGTCCCTCATTAAAGTACTTATATGCAAGAAAACAAAAGGCCGATGCCCTCTGCCTGTTCATATGGGGCGGTGCGTATGAATGTGCCGCGCTCATCGTTTCATCTATCCTGTCCTTAAATACCGGCACCCCGTCTCCGAGGAATATCACATCTTTGCCTGTTTCCGCACTTATCTTTGATACCTTTTCTATTATTTCATCGACAGAAACCGCACAATCCTCAAGGTGTGTCTTTAAATCAAACCCGTCCCCTGTCCTTACAAATTCAAAGATCCCGGTATAGACCTGGGAGCGTCTTGCATCCATAATGGGACATACCAGAGAAGCTGTGCCATACATATTACAGGCCATCCCTTCAAGAGTGCCTATCTCTATGATCGGTATGTCAAGTGCCTGCGCAAGTCCCTTTGCGGTAGCCGAGCCTATCCTCAGTCCCGTAAAGGATCCCGGACCCTTTGATATAGCTATCGCATCCACCGTGTTAAGGTCAAGTTCCGTCATGCGCCTGATCTCATCAAGCATCGGAAGCAGTGTCTGCGAATGTGTCTTTTTATACTGAACGTTATATTCGGCTATTAAATTATCGTCTTCGACAATGGCAACCGAGGCTACAAGCCCCGAGCAGTCGATCGCTATTATCTTCAATCAGTCTCCCACGGACTCGACCCTTATATGCCTGTGGTCGAATCCCTTTTCAAGGTCTCTTAAAATATCTACACGGATGTACTTTTCGGGAAGTATATCCTCTATGTTGTCTGCCCACTCGATAAGGCTTATGCCCTCCGAGTAAACATATTCGTCAAATCCTATCTCATCCATCTCGGAGCTGTCGGCTATCCTGTATACATCAAAATGATACAGGGGACATCTGCCGCTCTCATATACCTGCAATATCGTAAACGTCGGAGAACTGACGGTATCGTCTATACCAAGGCCCTTTGCAAAACCTTTTGCAAAAACCGTCTTGCCGGCGCCCAGATCCCCGTTTAAGGTATATACCTGTCCCGGGCGGGCTTCCCTGCCGAGTTTCATTCCGAATTCATATGTTTCTTCAGGTGTTCCGGATTCAAATTCAGTTACCACGTATCTTCACCTTCTTCGGATCCATATGAGTCGAAATCATCTTAATTAGTGCCTCTCTTTGATCGCCCAGCTGCTTTTTCGGGAAGATCGATGCCTTTACCCTTGAGGTATAAATAACTATGCTTCCAGGAGTGGATACAGCCTTTACCATGTCTCCCCATGACTGGCTTTCGGAAGATTCACCCTGCGAGACTGTTATCCCCTCATCATTCATGAGGTAATGCAGAGGTTCCTTAAATGAAGGATTAGACAGATACTGCTTGCGTGAGCGCATAAATAAAGATACCGGAAGATAGAACAGGATGATCAATCCTCCGATAAGATACAGTGCCTGATATCCTTTGAAAAAAACCAGTATCATGAAAAAGCCGCAGACCGTCCCGATGATGCCGGACATCCCAGTATAGGTGTGGTACATCATGTAATCAAAAAGGTCATTGGGCGATATCTTTATGTCAAATTCAAGTTCCATCTTAGTCTGATAAGGATATCGCTATGCGCGGATATCTATAATGTTCTCGGTCCTGTGACCGGATCTCTCCTTAACTAGTTCCATATAAAAATCAGCCATGGTGGCCCACCTGTATGGGATCGACCACAGGAAACTGAAATACAGTGTGAATATTCCCAGTACATACCAGGGAATAAATGAAAGGGTCAGATAGAGATATTTGCCCCAGTTGCCCTTTAAAAGGGATATGCTCCGAACAAGGATCTCTTTAACATCAAGGTCAGGATAATCCAGCATGTAGTATAACGTCTGTGAAAAGATGATGTTTACCGCAAGAGTTATAACAAACTGGAGGAAAAATACCAGGCATGCTTTCGATGTCATCGGATAAAGCTCATACGAGAGTTTCATTATAGTCTCATAATCTCCCGACTGCATGAGACTTAACATCGTTGCCGTATCGGGAAGCACTTTGGCAAGCTTCTCTGTCATCACAAATGCAGGTATATCAGTGAGAACCAGAACCAGTGCGGGAATAAGCCTGAGGAGAATTATCTTGCCGGTCTGATTCTTAAACCCGTAAAAAAGGTCGCTCACAGCAATTTCCTGACCTGTGACAACCTTAAGGTATATAAGGTTCTCTCCGGTTATAAGTATTCCGGAATACAGGCTGATAAGTAAGGAGATCACAAAATAGATAACCAGGTTTATTGGCGTTGAAGTATTGAGATAACTCAGGAAAAAAGGCAATGGCAGATAAATAGCCATATGCATCAAGAAAGCACCGATAACGGTGCCTATTCGGTTAAATAACTGACCTCGAGCTGTGATCTTGAGTCTTCTCGAAAAGACGTGTATGTTCATTCCAACCTCTGTCTAAACCGCCTTATCAAAGTTTCCGCCCGCAGTTACCATGGACTCTGCGCTTTTACGGTTTTGAGAATAGGGGTCTTTGGGATAACTGATCTTTGTAGTCGTGCAGCCGCCTGCGGAATATGCTCTTCCGCATTCGGGACATATAGCCATCTTGATCTGGACGGAAGCCTGAAGGACCTTACCGCCACCCTTGGCTGCCTTCTGATAAGCATTCGCAACGTGCTCCTGTTCATGGGCCATTACCTTTGAAACAGAAGACTCGGGAGAAATGTGAGTAGCTCCCTTGTATGAAACCATCTCATCAGAACCGTCCTGATATTTCCGGTTCTTGCACGTCTGACATTCTGCCGGTGAGGATTTACGCCCGGGCTGTACTTCGGTGGATTCACCCGGATTAACTATGGGTTTGCTTTCCTGTACCTGACCGCCGCTTTGTACAGCAGATCCTGCATAGGACATAGCCGCAGTATAAGCACTGTACGGATTGCTACCTATAGGCCCTATCATCATATGGCGCACCCTCCTTCCTGCAGATCTCCAAAAATGGGTATACTTAAGGATATAATACCATTTATCCGCAGAAAATACAATTCCCGGCTAGTTATTGCTCCATTTCAGATATTCATTTATAAAAAGATCTATATCACCGTCAAGAACGGCATCAACATTGCCTGTTTCGGCGTTTGTACGAAGATCCTTGACGAGCTTGTATGGCTGAAGGACATAGGAGCGGATCTGGTTGCCCCAGCCGATCTCCTTTACCTCTCCCCTGATATCCGAAAGCTTCTCGGCATTGGTCTCTTTTTTGAGCATAAGGAGCTTGGCCTTTAACATCTGCATTGCCTTGTCCTTATTCTGGAACTGGGATCTTTCGTTCTGGCACTGTACGACTATTCCCGTTGGTATGTGCGTTATCCTTATTGCGGATGATGTCTTGTTGATATGCTGTCCGCCTGCGCCGGAGCTTCGGTATGTGTCGACCTTGAGGTCATCTTCGTTTATATCAATATCGATATCCTCTTCGATGTCCGGCATCACATCAAGAGAAACAAAGGAAGTCTGCCTCTTGCCCTGGGCATTAAAGGGTGAGATCCTGACCAGTCTGTGAACGCCTTTTTCGGCCTTTAAATATCCATACGCATTCGTGCCGTTTACCTGGAAGGTGACCGACTTTATACCTGCTTCATCACCGTCAAGGAAGTCAAGCACTTCCACCGAAAATCCCTTTTTCTCGGCATACCTTGAATACATTCTGTATAGCATCTGTGCCCAGTCGCAGCTCTCGGTCCCGCCTGCACCGGCATTCAGCTTAAGGATCGCATTATCCTTATCGTACTCTCCGGAAAGGAGCGTACTGATCCTTATGTTTTCAAGCCTTTGCTTAAAGTCCTCAAACTCTTCGGCAACTTCATCGGCCATGGATTCATCATCCTTTGCCATCTCTATAAGCGTAAAGATATCCTCGTAAGTACTCTCGAGTTCATCCATTGTCTCTACCGCTCCCTGAAGATCTTTAAGCTCCTTCATTTTTAGGTTCGATGATTCGGGATTGTCCCAGAAACCGGGTGCTTCCATCTCCATCTGAAGTTCTTCGATGCGCTTTTGTTTGCTGTCTAAGTCAAGAGAGCTCCTGACTTCCGTCAGGGGCTCCTTGTAGTTTTGCAGTTCAACTCTAATATTGTCCAGTAATATCATATTTATCCCACTTTATTCTTTCCATGGCACTGCTTGTACTTTTTGCCGGATCCGCACGGGCACGGATCGTTAGGATAGACCTTGGCTTCCATTCTCTTGGTCGGAGCCTTTTGCGCAGAATCATCCTTGTTGGTTCCTGTAACCTTGGCTACCTGCTCACGCTCAACCTTCTGTTCAACATGAACATGGAACAGTATACGGACTGTCTCTTCCTTGATGTTCTGAGTCATCTCATCGAACATCTCATATCCGGACATCTTGTATTCAACCAGCGGATCTCTTTGTCCGTATGCCTGCAATCCAACACCCTGACGCAGCTGGTCCATATCGTCGATATGATCCATCCACTTTCTGTCTATGGCCTTAAGAAGAACGACACGCTCAACTTCTCTTATCGCCTCTGAATCCGGGAACTCGGCTTCCTTGGCTTCATAGAGTTTAACGGCTTCTTCCTTAAGCTGCTGCTTTAATGCATTTTTCTTGTGTGAATCTATGCGGTCCTTCGTTATCGGGGCAAGAGGTACGACCGGAAGAAGGACTGAATTGAGTTCCTCAAGATTCCAGTCATCAAACGGCGTATCATCTCCGATTACCATATCCACGGAATTCTCCACGGAATCGGTAATCATCTTGTAGATAGGTTCTCTCATGCTCTCGCCGTCCAGAACCCTTCGGCGTTCCTCATAGATTATCTCACGCTGCTCGTTCATGACCTGGTCATATTCAAGCAGGTTCTTTCTGATACCGAAGTTGTTTGACTCTATCTTCTTCTGGGCAGACTCGATCGCTCTGGTGAGGGAACTGTGCTCGATCTCCTGATACTCGGGAATACCGAGTGCATTGAACATCGAAATGAGTCGCTCCGAACCGAACAGTCTCATAAGATCATCTTCCAATGAGATGTAGAACTTCGATTCACCGGGGTCACCCTGACGACCGGCTCTACCTCTTAACTGATTATCAATACGGCGTGATTCGTGCCTTTCCGTACCTATTATCTTAAGTCCGCCTGCTGCAAGGGATTCCTCATCAAGCTTGATATCGGTACCACGTCCTGCCATGTTGGTCGCTATGGTAACTGAACCGTGGATACCGGCATCTGCTACGATCTCGGCTTCCATCTCATGGAATTTTGCATTCAGGACCTTGTGTGCGATACCTTCCTTTGAAAGGAGTCTTGATATCTCTTCGGATGCTTCGATGGTAATGGTTCCGACAAGTACTGGCTGTCCTTTAGCATGAGCCTCCTTGACTGCCTGAACGATAGCCCACAGTTTTTCCCTTCTGGTCTTATAAACCGCATCCTGACGGTCTATCCTCTTTACAGGCTTGTTGGTGGGTATCTCTATAACATCCATTCCGTAGATATCACGGAATTCCTTTTCCTCGGTAAGAGCCGTACCCGTCATTCCCGACTTCTTTGCAAACTTGTTGAAGAAGTTCTGGAATGTTATCGTAGCGAGTGTTTTTGACTCTCTTTTAACCTTAACGTGCTCCTTGGCTTCGATCGCCTGATGCAGTCCGTCCGAATAACGGCGTCCGGGCATGATACGTCCGGTAAACTCATCGACGATCAGAACCTGATCATCCTTAACAACATAGTCCTGATCCCTGAACATCAGGTTATGCGCTCTTAAAGCGAGGATCATATTGTGCTGGATCTCTATGTTCTCAGGGTCTGCCAGGTTCTCTATCTGGAAGAAGCGCTCAACACGCGCAACACCCTGTGCTGTAAGGTTAACGATCTTATCCTTTTCATTAACGATAAAGTCTCCGGTCTCCTCACGCTCGACACCCATTATGGCATCCATCTTTGTAAGGTCTTCCATATCGGCACCGCGCTGCATCTGTCTTGCGAGAATATCGCAGACTTCATAAAGTTTGGTGGATTTGCCGGACTGACCGGAAATAATAAGAGGGGTTCTTGCCTCATCGATAAGGACCGAGTCTACCTCGTCGATTATCGCATAATGCAGATCCCTTAAAACCAGCTGGTTCTTATATACGACCATGTTGTCACGAAGGTAATCAAATCCAAGTTCGTTGTTGGTCACATATGTAATATCGCAGTTATATGCCTCACGCCTTTCCTCGGGAGTCATGGGGTTTAATACAACTCCGACGGTAAGACCCAGGAACTTATGGATCTCACCCATCCACTCTGCATCACGCTTAGCAAGGTAATCGTTGACAGTGACTACATGCACGCCCTTGCCTTCAAGTGCGTTAAGATATGCGGGCAGTGTAGATACCAGCGTTTTACCTTCACCGGTACGCATCTCGGCGATACGTCCCTGATGGAGGATGATACCGCCTATGAGCTGGACTCTGAAGTGTTCCATGTTAAGAACTCTCCTGCCGGCTTCCCTGACAGTGGCAAACGCTTCGGGAAGCAGATCGTCCAGCGTCTCTCCCTTTGCGAGCCTTTCCTTAAAACGCGCAGTATTACCCCTTAATTCCTCGTCAGTCAGTGCCTGCATCTGAGGGCGCAGTGACTCTATCCTTTCGACGAGGGGCATTATCCTCTTAAGTTCCCTGCTGGAATGTGTTCCAAATATCTTGGTAACAATACTCATTTATCAGTACTCCATAACCTTTTCTTCGCCGTTAAGGACACGAAGTGCGCCCTGGGCAAGAGCAAGAAGCTCATCTTCTCCGGGATAAACCGTGAAAGGAGCTATAAAACCGGCACGCTCTTTGATCTTGTTAACAACTGTCTCGTTGTATGCGATACCGCCGGTAACGATTATCTGATCGACCTGTCCGTTAAGTACGCATGCCATAGAACCTATATCCTTGGCAACCTGCATGATGAATGCTTCGCGAACCTCGGCTGCATGGTCATCACCTTCATCTATCATCTTGTTTACATTACGCATGTCGTTTGTTCCAAGGTAAGCGTTGAATCCGCCGTTTCCGACGATCTTCTTATATACTTCACTCTCGGAATACTTGCCTGAGAAGCACATCTTTATGAGTGCTCCCGAAGGAACTCCGCCTGCTCTTTCAGGTGAAAAAGCACCGTCTCCGTCAAGGGCATTAAAGATATCAACAACCTTGCCCTTAAGATGTGCACCAACAGAAACACCGCCGCCCATGTGTACTACGATAAGGTTAAGGCTCTCATATGCCTTGCCTGTTTCCTTAGCGTATCTCTTGGCTACTGCCTTCTGATTGAGTGCATGGAAAACCGACTTTCTTGGAAGTTCCGGAACTCCCGAATATCTTGAAATGGGCATAAGCTCATCAACTACAACGGGGTCTACTATGTAAGAAGGAGCTCCGATCTCATCTCCTATCTCGCGGGCAAGAATACCTCCGAGGTTGGAAGCATGCTGACCCTGCACACCTACCTTGAGGTCCTCAAGAAGGTCATCTGTCACTGCATATGTTCCACCGGGAATGGGCTTTAACATTCCGCCGCGTCCGACGATAACGTTGAATGACTTAACGTCAACACCCTTATCTTTAAGAAATGAAAGGATTATATTCTTACGGAAATCCTTCTGCGCAAATATGGAATCATACTGTGCTATCTCTTCAGTTGAGTGACGGAGTGTCTCCTCAAACAATAATGTCTCGTCTTCAAACACACCAAGCTTGGTTGATGTTGAACCGGGATTGATGATCAAACTCTTAACTGCCATTTTGTAACCTCCGTATCATTCTTATTTTTTATTCTTAAAGTATTCTGAAACAAGTGCTGCAACAGCAAGTGAATTAACCTTGACTTCCATGCTGTCTGAACGTGATGTGAGCACAACCGGTGCCGCAGTACCTGTAAGGATGTTTCCGTTTACTTCATCAGCCATGTGTACCATTGCCTTATAAACAAGGTTACCTGCGTGGATATCAGGGAAAAGAAGGATATCCGCATCACCCTGAATAGGTCTGTCTGTAGCTCCCTTGTGCTTGGCTGCTTCGGGTTCGATGGCAAGGTCCATTGAAAGAGGTCCGTCAACTACGCATCCCGTGATCTCGCCGCGAAGGTTCATCTGGTGAAGTTCCTCTGCCTCAACGGTTGCAGGCATCTTGGGATTAACAACTTCTACTGCCGCCAGAGGTGCAACCTTGGGATTTTCAACACCCATAGCCTCACAGATCTCAACTGTATTCTTTATGATATTTACCTTATCCTCAAGAGTGGGATAGGGAAGGAACGCAACGTCCGTAAGGAACATAAGACGGTCATAACCCTTTACGTCAAATACGCATACGTGAGAAAGTGTCTTACCTGTTCTGAGTCCTACTTCCTTGTCAAGAACACTCTTTAAGAAGCCCTTGGTATCGATAAGACCCTTCATATAAAGGTCTGCGACACCGTCATGTACAAGCTTTACTGCTGTAAGTGAAGCCTCTGTAACGTCCTTAACATCGATCATCTCAAAATCAGATATGTCTATATTGAGTTCCGCTGCGATCTGCTTTGTCTTTTCTGCGTCTCCGACAAGTATGGCATCGGCGATCTTACGATCCTTTGCGGCTCTGACCGCTTCGATCACTGCAGAATCCTGCGAAACACACACTGCTGCCTTTTTCATGGGGATTGAAGCTACTTTTGCAAGCAGCTCGTCAAAACTTTTTGCCATTTTGTTACCTCTTTCCTGATTTAAAAAATTTATTTATTTTATGTGGTCCTTTTGCTTAAAAAGTATCTATATGATAGTACCACTTGAACACTTCTTTGGCAATTGCGCCGCCTATCTGTCATGCGCCGATTTTGCGAACAGACAGAACATCGGGAATATCTCAAGACGCCCGGTTAGCATGAGCAGTGAAAGCAGCAGCTGTGACGGCGCCGAGTATACACTGTAATTGGCTGTGGGGCCGACAAGAGCAAGACCCGGTCCTATATTGTTAAAGCATGCAAGCACGGCCGAAACGTTGGTCGTAAAGTCAAGCTCGTTAAGCGAAAGCAGCAGTACCGAAAGGCAGACTATGATGAAATAAACCGCACAGTAAACCTTTGCAGACTGAAGAGTCTTTATATCAACAACGCTGCCGTTAACGCGGATGGGCATCATCTGCTTGGGATTGATCGCCCTTTTGATCTCTGAAATGAATGATTTCCACAGAATTATGACTCGGCTTACCTTAAATCCTCCGGCAGTAGATCCCGCACAGGCTCCCACTATCATAAGGAACACCAGCATATGCTGTGAAAACTGCGGCCATGTGGCAAAATCCGCAGTCGAAAATCCTGTAGTAGTCATGATACTTGATACCTGGAAGAAAGAAAGGCGCAGAGCATCGGGGATATTTCCTATCACATGGTAAATATTTACGCATATCGTTATTACGGCAAAAGCTATGATCCCGAAATATACACGTACTTCCTCGTTTTTGAAAGCATCCTTTATCTTGCCCAGAAGGATCATATAGTAAATATTGAAATTTATACCGAAAAGCAGCATTCCTACGCCAATTGCGATCTCGATGGCATGGGAATTGTATACTCCCAGAGCCTGTGAGCATATTCCGAATCCGCCTGTGCCCGCCGTTCCGAAGGCGTAGCAGAAGGCATCAAACAACGGCATTCCCAGGATCTTTAAAACTACAACAAGTGCAAGTGTAAGTGCTGTATATATTCCATACAGGATCCTTGAAGTACTCTTCATGCGGGGAACCAGTTTGCCGGCAGTAGGACCCGGAACCTCCGCACGTATAAGGTGCATGGAAGAATCGTTCTCCATTGGTAGTATCATCAGTACAAATACCAGAACTCCCATTCCGCCTATCCAGTGTGAAAAACTCCTGAAGAACAGCATACCGTGTCCGAGAACTCCGGGTTCAGGCATGACAGAAGCTCCGGTTGTGGTAAAACCAGAGATGATCTCAAAAAGTGCACTTATATAATTTGGGAATTCTCCTGTAAGATAAAGAGGTACAGCCCCGATAACGGAAATGATGATCCAGGCCGAAGCCACTATCACATAACCGTCCCTTGAATTCAGAGATTCGCCCTTCACGCGAGTGAATAATAACGCAATTATGGTGGTTGCTGCTATAGTCCCGCCAAAGTAGAGAACATCTCTGTATTCCCCGTATAAAAGGGATACTATCATGGGGACAAGCATAAAGACCGCCTCAACGAACATTATCTTGCCAAGATTGTTGATAACGGTCTTTTTATTCATATATATCTCCCAGCTCCGAAATCTGCTGACCGACTGTAGCGACCAGCGCTGAATCATAAGGCATGAGCATATCATCCCCGTGAGGGCTGATGAGTTTGTTGTCCCTTATGATACCTGCAAGGAGTATGTCGTTTTTGATCTTAAGTTCCTTAAGAGGAATGTTGATATTTCTATCCGTGCTCTTAACGTTGAACTCGATGAATTCGATCTTGCCGTCGAACAGCCTGTAAAGCGATTCGACACTGTCTTTTTCCTCAACGTTTAAAAGTGCCCTGGTATATCCGAGTATGCGGTCGGCCGCAACGTCTTCCCTGGAGATAAAGCTGATCTCCGAATCCGAGTGCAGAACCTTGGTCCTAGACTTTGCCGCAACACGGGTTATGACTTTTTTGATATTCTGTGATTCTGCATACATTGCCGCGATCAGATTGTATTCATCATTGTCTGTGACCGCTACAAATGCATCAGTGTTTTCCCAGTCCGATTCTGACATGGTATCAAAATACCTGAAAAGATCCTCTTTCATGATATTGGCCTTCGGAAGGGCAGTTGCCAGTTTAAAGCATGTGGCTTCATCAGGATCTACGATCGTGACATGTGCTCCATGCTGTATGAGAAGGTCAGCCAGATAATAGGTTATCCTGTCGTTTCCGGCAATCATAACGTTCTTAAGAGGCTTTATTGGATGATGAAGCTGTCTGAAGGTGTTTCTGAACTCCGATTCAGATCCGGTCAGGTAGATAACATCTTTTTCCTGTATTATGGTATCTCCTTTGGGAACAAAAGCCTTGCCGTCTCTTACTATCGCACAGAAGAGCAGCTTTATGTTCATCTGTTTGTTAAGGCTTATAAGGCTGTGTCCTATCATCGGAGAATCAGGTCTTACAGTCAGTTCGACCAGTTCGGCACGGCCTCCTGCGAACAGTTCAACACGGGTTGCCGCAGGAAATCTTAAGGCTCTGAATATCTCGTTGGCTGAAGCCAGATCAGGATTTATGATCATGGAGATACCCAGTTCATTTTTATAAAAATGATTGTTTCTGGCATACTCAACATCCCGGATCCTGGCGATGGTGTGCTTGGTCCCGAGTTTATGTGCCGTAAAACAGCTTAACAGATTCAACTCATCCGAATTGGTAAGTGCAATAAGGATATCGGCATCTTTCGCATTCAGCTCCTTCAGGGTGTTGTAGGATGCACCGTTGCCTCTGTATCCTATGGCATCAATGGAATTTTCAAGATTATGAAGAACGGACTCATCGGTATCTATAAGCGTGACCTCGCACCCGTCCTTGGATAGATTAGAAGCAAGCGAAGTTCCTATGGAACCGGAGCCTACTATGAAAATCTTCATGTCTGTATTTTTCATATAGCACGCAAAAGCCGACGTGACATAAAGTCACATCGGTCTTCTCCTTTTTACGCTCTTACTTTGATATGAGTCTCGCGAAGCTGCTGCTCCGTTACTTCATTAGGTGCACCGCACATGAGATCCTGAGCCGTTCCTGACATCGGGAAAGGAATGATCTCACGAATACTCTCTTCGTTTCGAAGGAGCATGATCATACGATCCACCCCGGGTGCCATTCCTGCATGAGGGGGTGCCCCGAACTGGAATGCATTGTACAATGCTCCGAACTTGGTCTTTAATACTTCCTCATCATAGCCTGCTATCTCAAATGCCTTGACCATGATATCCATGTTGTGGTTTCTGACTGCTCCCGAAGAAAGCTCTACACCGTTTACAACGATATCGTACTGGTAAGCGAGGATTTCCAAAGGATCCTTGTTCATCAGAGCATCAAGACCTCCCTGAGGCATAGAGAACGGATTGTGTGTAAATCCGGGCTTTTTGGTCTCTTCATCAAGTTCATACATCGGGAAGTCGTTTACGTAGCAAAACTCATATGCCTTTTCATTTATCAGGCCGAGTCTTGCTCCGAGTTCGTTCCTTATCTGTCCTGCAAAAGAAGCAGCCTTCGCTTCCTTGTCTGCGATAAAGAATATAGTATCGTTAACCTTAAGACCTGCAAGCTCACGGAGTTCTGCCTTAAGATCATCGGGAATGAACTTGTCGATAGGTCCCTTGTATGAAAGATCTTCCTGAACTTCCAGATATCCAAGTCCGCCCATTCCTATATCTGTTGCGAACTTTAACATCTTTTCATGTTCACCCTTTGAAAGATGCTTTTCAACCTTTATGGCACGGACCGTTCTTCCGATGAACGGCTTGAATGTACACTTACTGAAAAATTCCGAAAGATCGATGATCCTTAAGGGGTTACGAAGATCGGGCTTATCGGAACCGAACTCAAGCATTGCCTGCCTGTATGAGATAACGGGATAAGGGGCCTTTGTGACCGTGTATCCTTCGGGTGCGAACTTTTCAAACGTAGCGCTTAATACCTCTTCGCCTACCCTGAACACATCCTCCTGTGTTGCAAATGACATCTCAAAGTCAAGCTGATAGAACTCACCGGGAGATCTGTCGGCTCTTGCATCCTCATCCCTGAAGCAGGGAGCGATCTGGAAGTACTTGTCGATGCCTGATACCATGAGCAGCTGCTTGTACTGCTGAGGTGCCTGGGGAAGTGCATAGAACTTGCCCTTGTAGTGACGCGAAGGCACGATATAGTCTCTGGCACCCTCGGGTGAAGAAGCACAGAGGATAGGTGTCTGTATCTCCATGAATCCGAGTTCTGTCATCTTCTGTCTTAAGAAAGCTATGACTTCCGAACGGAATTTCATGTTATCAAGGACCTTTCTGTTACGAAGGTCAAGATATCTGTATTTAAGTCTCAGATCCTCTCTTGTTTCCTTTGAGGTTGCTATCTCAAAAGGAAGCTGGCGATAAACCTTGCCGAGAACTTCAACTGAATGAGCCTCCAGTTCGATCGTTCCCGTGGGGATCTTGGGATTGTAAGTCTCTTCATCCCTTTTTTCCATCTTGCCAAAGATGCTGATACAGTCCTCTTTCTGAAGGCCCTTTAAAAGGTCGGTGTTACGCATAACGACCTGAAGCACACCGTACATGTCGCGAAGATCGATGAACGAAACACCACCGTGGTCCCTTATGTTCTCAACCCAGCCTGCAACCTTTAATTCTTTGCCTATATCGGACTCGGAAAGCTGGCTTAAGTTGACGTCTCTGTATAATGTAGAAAGCTCCATTTAAAATCTCTCCTTATGAATACTTCTTTAACCTAATAAATATAATAAAACGAGTCGCTTTTGTCAATCTGTACAGCCCCTC
>JAEEGL013743310.1_pt1 | contig 17118 bp, 15 predicted proteins | sample 9134231 | NCBI WGS metagenome assembly JAEEGL01 (sample SAMN16246548, study PRJNA631951) | gut metagenome | biome: gut microbiome; feature: rumen; material: fiber-attached | host: Bos | place: Iran: Karaj | collected 2018-10
GAGCTCAACATAGCCATGCAGCATATTAAAGATGGCAACTTCGACTACATGCTTCCTACAGACGTCAAGGAAAAGGGCGAGATTGGAGCCATGTACCGAAACTACGAAGACATGAGACTCAGGCTTAAGGAATCCGCCGACGAGAAGATTGATAGAGAGCGTCAGAACAAAGAGCTGATAAGCAATATCTCACACGATCTAAAAACGCCAATCACTGCTATCAAGGGTTATTCCCAGGGACTTCTTGAGGGAGTCGCCGCGAATCCTGAAAAGCAGATGAAATATGTCAGGATCATTTATAACAAGGCCAATGATATGAACAACCTTATAAATGAGCTGACGCTATACTCAAGCATCGACAATAATCGAATCCCATACAACTTCGTAAAGATAAATGTGGGAGACTATTTTGGAGATTGCATTGAGGAAATTGGAGCAGATCTGGAGAGTAAGTCAATTAAGCTGAATTACTCAAACCTTACTACACCGGATACAATGATCGTTGCGGACCCTGAGCAGATTAAGCGAGTGGTCAACAACATAGTGAGCAACAGCGTTAAGTATCTTGATAGAGATGACGGATCAGGTCAGATAGATATCAGGATACTGGATGAGATTGATTCCATAAGAGTAGAGCTTGAGGATAATGGTAAGGGAATTGCCCAAAAGGATATCCCGAACATTTTCGACAGATTCTACAGGACAGATGCTTCCCGTAATTCCAAGCAGGGCGGCAGTGGAATTGGTCTTTCAATAGTAAAAAAGATTATCGAAGATCATGGCGGTTACATCTGGGCTACCAGCCATGAGGGAGAAGGGACCTGCATGCACTTTGTACTTAGAAAGTATGTTGATTATGCAGACAACTCGGAAACTGTGACAGTAGACAATGAAATTCAAAACTAATAGAAAGGGCTAAACGTGTATGAGTAGAATTCTTATTGTTGAGGATGAAGAGGCGATTGCTGACCTCGAGAAAGACTATCTTGAGTTAAGTGATTTCGAAGTAAAGATCGAAAACACAGGTGACGCCGGACTTGAGACCGCGCTTGCAGAGGACTTTGATCTGATCATTCTTGACCTGATGCTTCCAGGCATGGATGGCTTTGAGGTTTGTAAACATATCAGAGAAAAGAAGGATGTACCGGTTCTTATGGTATCTGCCAAAAAGGACGACATCGACAAGATAAGAGGACTTGGTCTTGGTGCTGATGACTATATCACAAAGCCATTTAGTCCATCAGAGCTTGTTGCCCGTGTAAAGGCGCATATGGCAAGATATTCAAGACTTGTTGGCTCAGGTCATGAGTCCAATGACTTTGTAGAAATCCGTGGACTTAAGATTGATAAGACCGCAAGAAGAGTTTATGTAGATGACGAGGAAAAGAGCTTCACAACCAAGGAGTTCGATCTTCTTACTTTCCTTGCAGAAAATCCAAATCACGTGTTCACAAAGGAAGAGCTTTTCAGAAAGATCTGGAACATGGATTCAATCGGAGATATCGCTACAGTAACTGTACATATCAAGAAAATCCGTGAGAAGATCGAGTATGATACCTCAAACCCTCAGTATATTGAGACAATCTGGGGCGTGGGCTACAGATTTAAGGTTTGATAAAGTATAAGTAAAATGGTGATATAGATGGGTGACAGGCACCGTGAACAAATTTTGACATTGGGTCGCAGTTTGGTCACGGTGCCTGTCACCCGTCTATGTTACCCCCGCATAACAATTTTGACGACGGAAGGATTCCAATGACTAACAGCGTAGACTACATATACGAAGACAAAGACCTGCTTGTGTGCCACAAGCCTGCAGGAATGGCCACAGAGGGCGCTAAAATCAATACTATAGATGTGGTGAGCTATGCAAGAAACTATCTCAAAAGAAAAGTCAGAGCAAATGGAAGAGCAGAGTCAAAGCCGGTTTATCTTGCTACGGTTCACAGACTTGACCAGCCGGTAGAGGGAGTTCTGGTTCTTGCCAAAACCAAGAAGGCAGCAGGCAGCATTACTTCCCAGATAAAGGAAAGAACCACAGAAAAATACTACTATGCGCTTTGCTATGGCACCTTTGAGGAAAAGAAGGGCCATTTGTCTAATTACGTAATCAAAAGAATGGACAATTATCTTGCCATGGTTTTAACTGACAAGGAAAGAAACAGCTGCGATGCCAAGATGGGTAAGGTTACCTTGGAAAGCGGCGAAACAGTAGGAATGATTTCCGGAGAGCCCAAGAAAGCAGAACTTGAATATGAGGTTGTTGCAGAAGACGCAGGCAAGAGTCTTCTTAGAATAAAGCTTCTCACGGGACGATTCCATCAAATCCGCGTTCAGCTGGCCTATGCAGGACATCCGATTCTTGGAGAAAAAAAATATGGCAGTAAAGAATCTATCGCTTTTTCGCAGGAATGTGGTATAAAGGATATGTGCCTTGTTAGTTACAAGTTTGTGCTTGACCACCCTTCGTCAGGGAAAAGAATGGGCTTTGAAATAGAGCCCCAGAACGAGGCAATACAAAAGATGCTGAAAACTCTTTGATAACGGAGACCTGCTGTGTATTACGTTTCTTTACTGTATCTGATCGTTATTTGTGCTTTTTTACCTGTATATATGAAAACGGGTTATTTTGAGCTGGGAGAGGCCAAGGGCATGTGCTATATCGTAATTAGCCTTGCCTTTGTTTTGTTGTTTTTATTTTCTGGGATTCTTCGCTACAAGAGGAAGAAGATACGTTTACGTAAAAAGTTTTCCATGACGGAGTTCTTTTTGTATGCATCTGTTTTTTCAGGAGTTCTGACTTTGATCTATTCGGTGGATAAAACCACTGCGTTTCTTGGCATGGACGGCTGGAGATGCGGCTTTTTAACCTGCATGCTGGCTGTGTTCTTTGCAATTATGTATAGCTATTTTTCTCAGGCTAACCTTCTGGTTGTGCTTCTTGTTCTTTTGGTTCCATTTGCAGAATTCATATTGTGTATTATTGGAAGGCTCGGAATATATCCCTTTGAGATATACGGACAGGCGTCCTCATTCGTTGCAACCCTTGGAAACATAAACTGGTATTCGGGCTTTTTGTCAGTGTTTGTGCCGCTTGGAGTGGGCATCATGTATATAAAAAGACCCTTTTCAACTTACTTTTACCTTGGCGGAATATATACTGTAACAGGCCTGGTTGCGCTCTTTTTGCAGGGGAGTGATGGCGCAATACTCATTCTTGCAGCCACCTATATCTTCCTGCTTATCAGCTCTTTGTCAGACAGAGAATATTTTAAATCCTTTGTCTTGCAGCTTGGAGTTTTGGGGATTGCCATGACTATCACTGATGTGCTTATGCTATTCTTTGGCGCGCATTATACCTATGATGCAAATCTCCTACTTGGAGTTTGTCAGAGGCACATCGGCGAGATTATTCTTGCGGCATCCTTCTTTGTCTACAGGATTAACAGACTATGCGAGGAGATAAAGGTTGAGTGGCACAAAAAGGCATACACGATAGCAGCAGTTTCTGTGCTTTTGGCTGCCGCGGCTGCAGGTCTTGTATTGGTTGTGATTAACTTTGACGATAGTTTTGGCAACGGTAGAGGCATAATATGGCAGATCGGTGCATCTATGTTCCTTGGACTTTCTCCCTGGCAAAAGGTGGTGGGCGTGGGACAGGATTGCTTTTATAGCTATGCCATGAGTTCTGCCTATTGGTCAGAGCTTTTTTCCAAGTTATTTGGAAGCAATATGCTGACAAATGCCCACAACGAGCTTTTGACAGTCCTTGTAGAGAGAGGAATTCTCGGGGTTCTTATACACCTTGGACTTTTTGGCTCGGCAGTAGTTGAGCTTTTTAAGGCAAAAGAAAAGGAGTCCATAGCAATAGTCTATGCACTCCCTATAATTTCTTATTTTGCTTTTAATCTTGCAAGCTTTGCGCAGCCCACATCAACACCTTATGTGTATATCTGCATTGGCTTTGGCATTGCAACCATCAAGAATGCTCTCAAGATGTCATATCAGGAATCTTGATGGAATCATCCAGCTCGTGGAAAAAGGTTCTGGTTTCTACGATTCCGTAAAGAGCTTCATTATATTCAAAAAGAAATCTGTCATTGATGTTTTCTTTTCCGTACATTCTGACGCGGCCGTTATAGGCGTTAAGAACTGAAACATAGCGCTTGTCCTGGTCGAACATCTTTAGGATTTCGTCTCTTCTTCGTCTTGGATGCTTGGATGCGAATTGTCTTATATCAAGCTGAAGGTCCACGGGTACTTCTTTTTCGCGTTCATGAACTGCGTGAAGATATTTTTCATAGCTCTCTTCATCGATCTTCTCAAAGTTCTGGCAAAACTCCAGACAGCATGCGTTGTCAGGAAGATGAAGCCTTACTCTGTCTGATCCATAGACATCCTCAATTTCAGCCACTACATAAGGAATAAGTGGTTTTCCGTTGTAGTCTAGAATGATTACTTTGTCGCCCTTTTTGTACATACATACCTCCGATCCGTCAGAAATAGCATAAGCACGGGTTCTTTTTTTATTTTATTTTATCATATAAAGTGTACCAAAGTCGAAAAACATACGAAAAAACATATGTATAAATTATGAACGTTTTTGCCCTGTTTAGTCATTTCCTGTACATATTTGAGGAGTAGAATAATTCCATGGGGTTATTTTCGGGGAGGTTACACATGAAGGCTATTAAGAGGGTATTGCTGCATCCTGTCAGTATAATACTTGTATTATGCGTTCTTTTTAATGCTGCCGCCTGGAAAAGCGCGGCATTTTCTGACTTCTACACAGATAGGATTTTTCCTGTAATTACAAGTACATATGGGAGACTTACGAGTCTTTTTCCGTTTTCTGTGGGAGAAGTTCTTCTGGTTCTGATAGTTATCTATGTGATTTTTGCGATTGCTTTTGTTGCGGTACATACTGTATTCCTGGGCTACGGAAGGTTGTCCAAGACTACCGGGAAAAGATATGGCAAGGCATTTCCTGTATTTGAGAAGATATCAGTAATTCTTTACAGGGTGAGCCCGGTTCTTATGGCTATTGCATGTCTTGTTATGAGTCTTAACTGCTTTGTTTTATATCACTGCACCAAGCTTAAGGTTGCTACGGCTGCGCATCACGAGCAGTACAATCTTGGGGAGCTTACAGAAATACGTGACTACGTGGTAAAAAAGTGTAATAAGCTGGCACAGGAGGTTCCTCACGACGAAAACGGCAATGTGGTATTTGAAGGGGATATGAAAAAGACTGCGATAGAGGCAATGGAAAACATTGCTGGTCAGTATCCAAGGCTTAAGGGATACTATGTGACACCGAAGGCACTGTATTTCTCGGATTTTATGTGCCAGCAGTATATGCAGGGCTACTATTTCCCTTTTTCCATGGAGGCAAATTATAACGATACGATGAATATGCTAAACAAGCCCTTTACCATGTGTCATGAGCTGGCTCACACCAAGGGATATATCTACGAAGATGAGGCTAATTTCTTTGGTTTTCTTGCATGCATAAACTCAGATAATATTGTCTTCCAGTACAGCGGATATCTTGGGGTATTAAACTATATAAACAACGATTTTTACAGGGCTGTTGACAGATCAGTGTACAATTCCCACGTCAAAATCTCTGACAGAGTAAAATATGATAACCAGTTTCTTTCTAAGGAGGGCTGGACAAAGGTTGAAGAAAAGGCAGTTTTAAAGACTGAAACCGTGAAAAAAGCAGCTGATAAATTCATTGATACCAACCTTAAGGTTAATGGTGTAGATGCGGGAAAGGTAAGCTATACACATGTGGTTGGACTTATCATGGACTACTACTATAGCGATGTAAAGTTGGCTATGGCGGGATAAGCGGTTATAATATAAAACATCGCGGAAATATGACTGCTTATATGAGGAGAATAAATATGAGAAAAGATAATAGAATAAAGGCTGTATTTGTGGGGGCGCTTGTGTGTGTGCTTTTGGTTGGCTGCAAGCCTTCGCAGGAAAAGCTTAATCAGGCTCTTGCAGCAAGAACACAGCTTATAGAAGCAAGAGATGCTGCGGAGGAGAAGTACCTTGATATTGCGGATACATCACTTCGTTCAGAGCTTAACGAGCTTGGTGTTAAGGTTAGCGAGATAGAGCAGATAGATTTTGCAAATATGAGTGACAAGAAGATTGATGAAAGACTTCCAGAGATTGAGGCGGTTCTTCAGGAGTACGCTGTAGTGCAGTCAAAGCTGGATGGCACCTACAAAGAAGAGTCTGAGGCAAATGCCGAAAGTGCCAAGAATGAAAAGATTGATGCATACATCATCAATAAAACCGGCTTTAACATTAAAAGCATTGTTCTTCATGACAAGACAAAGGATACCTTATCAGATAATCTTCTTGGAGATGGCGTATCGCTGGATGCAGGATATACACTGATGGGAGTGGTACTTGAGGTCCACACAGAGAGTATGGAATGGGAGTTTTTAGTGACAGATGAAGCGGGAACCCAGAAGACATTTGAATGTGAGAGTCTTATAGGTAAGGCAAACAGCGGATTATCGCTGACTTTTAACTATGACTCAGCGACAGATGCAGGTACCGTCGAGTTTGGCGCCTATTAAGAAACTTGATGAAAATTAATTTTTTTGTGCATTATGTACAAATTATAAAGAAAGTATTAAGATATTCTGCATAATTTACTTCGTGACATTCTTTTTTTCTGAGTATATAATCTTAATTCGTACTGAAGCAATTGGCTTGCAATCAGAATTGTAAAGTATACGTAAGAAGAGGAGAACAAATATTATGAAGAAGAATATCGTAACATTACTTTCAGTTTTAACACTTTCAGCAGCAGTTCTTGCTGGTTGCGGTGAGGCAGCAGTTGAAGAGACAGCTGTTGAGGAAGCAACAGTAGAGGCTACTGTAGAAGCTACAGTAGAAGAGGCAGTTGAGGCTGCAACAGAAGCTACAGTAGAAGAGGCAGTTGAGGCTGCATCAGATGCTTCATCAGTTGAGGAAGCAGCAGAGGAGGCTTCAGAAGAGGCTTCAGCTGAGGAGTCTGTTGAGGAAGCTGTAGAAGCTGCATCAGACGCTACATCAAACAACTAATTCAATTAGATTTATTTAATCAATTGCTTTAGTCAGTACATAAGAAAAGCCTTCGCACCTGGTGCGGAGGCTTTTTTCAATGCGCCTGGCGGCGCAGGTTATGTATTATTTTTACAATCTTTGCAGACGCCCAGGATTTCCAGCTGATGTCCTGTTATGTCAAAACCAGGAAGCGAATCAGAAACAACAGCTGCGATATCGTGTAGTGGACAGGTCTTAATAGGTATTTTCTTGTGACACTTTACGCAAACGGCATAGTGCTTGTGTGAGCTCTTTTTTAGCTCATAAACGGCATTGTCCTCGGTTGAGAGAGTCGTCTTTGTGATAAGACCAGCCTTTTCGAAAGCCAGAAGATTTCTGTATACAGTAGAAAAGGCGTATTTTTCTCCATCGTGGGGAGCATTTAGCTGTTCAAATATTTCTGCGGCGGAGAGAGGGGCATCTGCACTAAAGAGGATAAAAAAGATATCCGCTCTCTGGTGAGTTTTCTTAAAGCCCTCAGGCCAGTATCTGTCTATTATTTCATCACGCGACTGCGCATGTATTTTACATCCCATGGCATTTCCTCACTAATAAACAAATGATCAAAGCGTAATTCCCAGGAGATCAATAAGCATTCCGGTAACAGTTCCTACAACGAATAATAATATTGTGATATTGATGTTTTCTTTCTTGTCATCGTTTACTCTAAATAGCACCAACAGACCAATTCCGGCTCCGACCAAAAGCCCTGACATCATTGTTCCCAGTGTTATCATCTGATCAAGGTAGAGCTCAGAGATGATAACTGAAGGTGCGCAGTTAGGAATAAGTCCTACAAGTCCTGCAAGAATATGACTGATGATTGGATTAGTTTTAAGAAGGAAGGCCAGCTTTTCGTGACCTACAAGCTCAATTACAAATCCAAGAACAAGCGTAAAGGCAAGAACGAAAAGGAAGATGTGTATTGTATGAACAAAGGCAGATTTTACTATTCCGATAAAACCTGATTCTTCCTCTTCTTCGCAGTGGCAGTGCTCCTTTTCGCACAGAGCTTCGATTCTTACAGGATCGTTTAAAGATCTGTGCTTGGCGCGGTGATAAGCGTGAACAGCAAAGTCGATGATAAAACCTGCAATGATACCGATAAGGGCCTTCATGCCAACAACCTTAACAAGTGTAGAGACAGGAATCTGCTCAGAAATGAAAAGTGGAAGCATCTCATCTGAGGTTGAAAGGTAAATGGCTATCAGGGTTCCAAGAGTTATTACGCGTCCTGCGTAAAGGTTTGAAGCAGCTGCTGAAAAGCCGCACTGGGGGAATGCTCCGATGAGACCACCCCAAAGTGGACCAAAGTATTCTGTTTTTTCTACTATGGCAGAAGTAAAGTCCTGAGTCTTGTGCTCAAGATATTCCATTATTAAATAAGTAACAAAAAGAAATGGGAGTATCTTAAGTGAGTCTATAACTGCGTCCAATACTACGTCGAGTATCATTTCCATATAATTGTCCTCCTGGATAATCATAAACAATTCCAAATGCAAATGCAAATCATTTGCATTTGGAAAAATTGCAAAAAAAATATCAGTAAGCGGGTGATGGGAATCGAACCCACGTATCCAGCTTGGAAGGCTGGTGTTCTACCATTGAACTACACCCGCATGGTGCTGACAAGAATATATGTTACCTACTTTTTGGTGGTATGTCAAGCACTTTTGTGATACCATATTGTTTGGCTTGCGAAAAGTGAGCAAATTACTTAAATTGACAATGTTATTTTGCGGTGCTATCATAAATCCTACCAAGTTAGTAGGAAAAGATGTAAGGCAACGCTTATTGGCGTTTTTAGAAAGGATTTTATTATGTCAGAACAGTCTCTTTTACAGGTAAAGGATCTCTCAGTATCTATTGATAATGAACTTCCTATTCTTAACAACATAAACCTGGATATCAAGCCTGGTGAAACCCATGTACTTATGGGACCTAACGGCGCAGGTAAATCAACTCTTGGTTTCACGCTTATGGGTAACCCACATTACAACGTAACAAAGGGAAATATCCTTTTTGACGGACAGGACATTACTGATATTTCAGCAGACAAGAGAGCAAAGGCAGGAATGTTCCTTTCTTTCCAGAATCCATACGAGGTTCCTGGTATTTCTCTTGGAAGCTTTATAAGAAATGCATACCATGCACAGACTGGCGCTCCTGTTAAGCTTCTTGCTTTCCAGAAGTCACTTAAGGCTGCTATGGAGCTTCTTTCTATGGATGAGTCATATGCAGACAGAGATCTGAATGTAGGATTTTCCGGTGGTGAAAAGAAAAAGGCTGAGATCTTACAGCTCCTTATGCTTAATCCTAAGTTTGCAATCCTTGATGAGACTGACTCAGGTCTTGACGTAGACGCTGTTCGTACAGTTTCCAAGGGCATTGAGGAATATCAGAAAAAGAAGGATGGAGCTCTTCTTATTATCACTCACAGCACCAAGATCCTTGAGTCACTTCACGTTGATTATACTCACGTTCTTGTTAAGGGAAGTATCGTACATACCGGTGACGGCACACTCGTTGATGAGATCAATGCTAACGGCTTCGAGAGATTTGTATAACTTAAGAGGATAAAAATGAGCGAAAACAAGCAGGTTGTGGCTGATATCAACCACAGTTTATACGATTTTAAAGATATAGAAAATGAGCAGGACTTCTATAGAATGAAGGAAGGTCTCACTAAGGAGACAGTACTAAAGGTTTCTGAGGAAAAAAATGATCCTGAATGGATGAGGGATTTCAGACTTAAGTGCCTTGATCTTTACGAGCAGATCAAGATGCCTAACTGGGGTCCTAGCATAGAAGGCCTTGATATGGACAGAATCTCCTCCTATGTAAGACACAAGTCCGATATGAAGGGCAAGTGGGAGGATGTTCCTGAGGATATCAAGAATACTTTTGAAAAGCTTGGTATTCCACAGGCAGAGAGAGAATCTCTCGCAGGTGTTGGTGCCCAGTACGATTCAGAGCTGGTTTACCACAATGTTAAGGATGAGGTTGCAGCTCAGGGCGTTATTTATACAGATCTTGAAAGTGCTCTCCATGGCGAATACGCAGACATGATCAAGGAGCACTTTATGAAGCTGGTGCCTCCTACAGATCACAAGTTTGCAGCACTTCACGGCGCAGTATGGTCTGGCGGTTCCTTTGTATATGTTCCAAAGGGAGTTAAGGTTGAGATTCCACTTCAGTCCTACTTTAGACTTAATGCGGCAGGCGCAGGACAGTTTGAGCACACTCTTATCATCGTTGATGAGGGCGCTGACCTTCACTTTATCGAAGGCTGTTCAGCACCAAAGTACAACGTTGCAAACCTCCATGCAGGCTGCGTTGAGCTTTTTGTTGGCAAGAATGCAAGACTTCGTTACTCAACTATTGAGAACTGGTCCAAGAATATGTACAACCTCAACACCAAGAGAGCTATCGTTGAGGAAGGCGGAATCATGGAGTGGGTATCAGGATCCTTTGGTTCCCATACTTCATATCTTTATCCTATGACCATTCTTAAGGGTAATGATTCCAAGATGGAGTTTACAGGAATCACTTTTGCCGGCAAGGGTCAGAATCTTGATACAGGTGCCAAGGTTGTTCACCAGGGAGAGAGAACATCATCAGTTATCTCAACCAAGTCTATTTCAAAGGACGGCGGTGTTGGTACCTATAGAAGTAGCGTAACAATTCAGAAGACAGCTAAAAAGGCAAAGGCTTCAGTTTCCTGCGATTCCCTTATGCTGGATTCTATTTCAAGAGCAGATACAGTTCCTGCAATGGACATTCGTACCAATGATGCAGATGTAGGACACGAGGCTAAGATTGGACGAATCAGTGATGACGCTATTTTCTATCTTATGTCCCGCGGCATCAGTGAAGAAGAGGCCAAAGCAATGATCGTAAGCGGATTTGCGAACCCAGTATCCAAAGAGCTTCCGCTTGAGTACGCTGTTGAGATGAATAACCTCATCAAGCTTGAGATGAGCGGACACTGATAGAATCAGGCGCAGAGAGCATATGAATGCAAAATACGAGGTTTTGTAAATGAGTAAATCATTAGATATGAAAGTTAATGTACTGCCAGTTTACACTTATAATTTTTTACATGTTAATGACAGTAATCTTTCTTTGGATAATATAAATAATATTTCGGTCGAAACACCGGATGCGGTGACACTTCCCAAAGATGTACAGCTTGAAAAGGGCCTTTTCTTTGAAAAAGCAGGCGAAGTATTTATCACAAACAAGGCAAAGATAGCTCCTGAGACAGAAGGCTATGTTATGCCAAATGGTGATACATCAGAAAGAGATAATGACCAGGCACTCCGCACAGGAATGGGCGTAGATGTTGATAAGCTCATGACCGAAATGGGAGTTAAGACAGATCTTTTCACAGTAGATGAAAACGTCAAGGTTAATGAGCCGGTTGTTCTTAGATATGCCATGAAGGACGGCGATGCAGTTCTTTCTGCGCAGGTGATACATGCCAAAAAGAATTCTGAAGTTACAGTAATCATGGATTACGATTCAGAAAAAGACGCTAAGGGCCTGCTTGGAGTTAGTACAAGAATCCTTGCAGAAGAGGGTGCAAAGGTTACTTTGGTTAAGACACAGCTTCTTGGAAAAAGCTTTGTTCATTTTGATGATCTTGGAACAGCAGCCCTTGAGGGAGCATCCATCAGAGTTATCGGACTTGAGCTTGGCGGAGCCAAGGTTTGGGCTGGAAGCTATGCTAGTCTTCCTGGCAAGGAATCAGAGTTCCTTAGTGATATCGGATATCTTTGCAGAGAGGATCACAATCTGGATATTAACTATGTTTCAGACCACAGAGGCAAGAAGACCAATGCGGTTATGAACTTCAAGGGCGTTTTACTGGATGAAGCATCCAAGACTCTTAGATTTACTATAGATTTCAAAAATGGAAGCGCAGGCTCTGCAGGTGACGAGCAGGAAGATACACTGCTTCTTAGTGAAGATGTAGTAAACAGAACCATGCCAATTATTCTCTGTCAGGAAGAAGACGTTGATGGCCGTCATGGTGCCACAATCGGACAGCTTTCAGAGGACCTTCTTTTCTATATGCAGTCAAGAGGTATTGACGAGGAAGAGGCCAAGAGAATCATGATAAGAGCGCGCCTTGAGAGTGTTGCAAATATGATTCCTGAGGCAGAGCTTAAGCAGAGAGTAGTTTATTATATTCAAAATATTTTATGATATTGGATTTTTAGATTGGAGAAGTAATGAGAGAGCTCGCAGATTTTCGCAAGGATTTTGATCTGTTAAATTCCGGCGATTATGTATATTTTGATAATGCGGCTACATCCCAGAGACCAAGACAGGTTCTGGATGCGGTTACACAGTTTTACAAGACAGCCAATGCCAATCCACTTCGTGGCCTTTATGACTGGAGCATGGCAGCTACAGAGCATTACGAAAATGCCAGAAAAAAGGTTGCTGATTTTATCGGAGCAGCCAGGGCTGAAGAGATTATTTTTACCAGAAATACTACAGAATCTCTTAATCTTGTAGCTTACAGCTACGGCCTTGAAAATGTTCACGAGGGTGACGAGATTGTTATTTCTGTAATGGAGCACCACAGCAATATTCTTCCATGGCAGATGGTTGCCAGAAAGAATAACGCCAAGCTCATCTACATGGAGCCTAATGAAGAGGGTGTTATTTCCAAAGCTGAGTATGAGAGCAAGATAACAGATAGAACAAAGATCGTGGCAATTGGCCATGTTTCCAATGTTATGGGCGTTACCAACCCGGTAAAAGAGATTGCTGAGTATGCTCATTCCAAGGGCGCAATCGTAGTAGTAGACGGAGCCCAGTCCACACCTCATATGCCTGTAAATGTTCAGGAACTGGGAGCTGATTTCTTTGCTCTTTCCGGTCACAAGATGCTGGCACCTATGGGAATCGGCGCTTTATATGGTAGAATGGAGCTTCTTGAAAATATGCAGCCATTCCTTACCGGCGGCGAAATGATCGAGTATGTTACAAGACAGGATGCTACTTACGCTGAGGTGCCTCACAAGTTTGAGGCAGGTACAGTAAATGCAGGTGATGCTGTAGGTCTTTCTGCAGCTATTGACTACCTAAAAGAAGTAGGATTTGATAGAATAAAAGAGCAGGAAGAAAAACTCACCGCTCTTCTTATGGAAGGCCTTAGCAAGTTGCCTTACATCAAGGTTTACGGCTCCAAGGATCCAAAGAAGCACTGCGGAATCGTTACTTTTACAATGGATGGAGTTCATCCTCATGATTTGTCTTCTGTTCTTAATGATGACCATGTATGTGTAAGAGCCGGACACCACTGTGCGCAGCCTCTTATGCAGTTTATTGGAGCAGGCTCAACAGCAAGAGCCAGCGTATACTTCTACAATACAGAAGAGGAAGTTGAGAGATTTTTGGACAAGCTATCCAAAGTTCGAGAGGTTATGGGATATGGAGCTTAAGCAGTTATATCGTGAAATAGTAAATGAGCACAATCTTCACCCTGTTAATAAGGGTAAACTTGAGGATGCAGATCTGGTGCTTCGCGGCGTGAATCCAAGCTGCGGCGATGATATTACTTTGTATCTCAAGCTTGATGGAGATGTTATTTCCAAGGCTTCCTACGATGGAAGCGGATGTGCTATCTCACAGGCATCTGTAGATATGATGGCAGATCAGATTGTAGGCAAGAAAAAGGATGAGGCAATAAAGCTTGCTGGAACCTTTATGGGAATGATAAAGGGTGAAATCACTGATGAAGAGTCTATTGAGGCTCTTGATGAGGCAGCAGCTCTTCAGGATGTGGCTCACATGCCAGCCCGTGTTAAGTGTGCAGTTCTTGGTTGGCACACCATGCAGGAGATGCTGGAGCACCCGGAAAAGGCTACTGGAGAGAATAATTAAGCCTTATTTGAAGATAATGTAAAAATGGGTTACGATATATGTGATGAGAAGTTTTATCAATAAGGAGCAAGTATCGTGACTTTAAGAGAATTAAAGATAGGCGAAAGCGCTAGAATAATTAAAGTTGGCGGAGAGGGTGCTCTTCGCCAACATTTTTTGGATATGGGTGTAATTCCTGGAGCAGAGCTTTCTATGGTAAAGCTGGCACCTATGGGAGACCCCATGGAGATAGAGATTCACGGCTACAGACTGACCCTGAGGTTGTCTGAGGCTGAGCAGATAGATGTTGAAGAGATACCTGCTACTAGCCGCGCAGATTCAGGTGCCAAGGAAATAAAAAAGAGCAGTCAGAAAGCAAAAGATATAGAGGAAGAACACTTTAAAACAGCTCACCCGGGACTTGGTGAAATGGGTATCTTCCACAAGAAGGAGGATGAGAATCCCCTTCCAGAGGGAACAACACTTACTTTTGCGCTGGTGGGAAATCAGAACAGTGGAAAGACTACTCTTTTCAATCAGCTGACAGGTTCAAAGCAGCATGTGGGAAATTTCCCAGGTGTCACAGTAGACCGTAAGGATGGCGAAATAAGAGGCTTTAAGAATACTCTTGTTACTGACCTTCCGGGAATCTATTCCATGTCTCCTTATACTAATGAGGAGATTGTTTCCCGTAACCACGTGCTTCAGGAAAAGCCAACTGCTATCATCAACATAGTTGATGTTACCAATATCGAAAGAAATCTGTATCTTACTATGCAGCTTCTTGAAATGGACGTTCCCACTGTTGTGGCGCTTAACATGATGGATGAGCTCACAGGCAATGACGGGGCGGTAGATATCAACGCCATGGAGGAAATGCTTGGTACACCTGTAGTTCCAATTGCTGCAGCCAAGAATGAAGGTGTGGATGAGCTTATAGCCCATGCGATGCATATTGCAAAGTATCAGGAAAAGCCTCTTGAGCAGGATTTCTGCGATAAAGAGGATCATGGCGGAGCAGTCCATCAGTGTCTTCATGCGGTTATGCATATGATTGAGGACCATGCTACAAAGGCAGGCGTACCGCTTAGATTTGCTGCCAGCAAGGTCATAGAAGGCGACAGGCTTATCATTGACAGACTATCTCTTGATGATAATGAGAGGGATGCTCTTGAGCATATGGTCTCTCAGATGGAGAAGGAGAGCGGTCTTGATAGAAGTGCTGCTATAGCAGATATGCGTTTTTCATATATCAAAAAGGTATGCAAGCGCTGTGTAAAGAAGCCAAAGGAAAGCAAAGAGCAGCAAAGAAGTAACAGTATAGACAAGATTCTAACCGGAAAGTATACAGCTATTCCTGTTTTTATCGCCATTATGGCCATGGTATTCTTTTTGACCTTCAATGTTATAGGACCATTTTTCCAGGGGCTGTTAGAGGAGGGAATAGGCTTTATCACTGATGAAGTGGAGAAGATACTTCTTGCAGTTAATGTAAATGAGGTTCTCAGAGGCCTGATAATAAACGGTGTTTTTGGAGGTGTTGGAAGCGTGGTAAGCTTCCTTCCTATTATCGTCACGCTGTTTTTCTTCCTTTCACTTATGGAGGATTCAGGATATATCGCAAGAGTTGCTTTTGTTATGGACAAACTCCTAAGGAAGATTGGTCTTTCCGGACGAAGCATAGTGCCGCTTCTTATTGGATTTGGCTGTACTGTCCCAGCGGTAATGTCCACAAGAACTCTTCCAAGTGACAGAGACAGGAAGATGACAATAGTTCTGACTCCATTTATGAGCTGTACTGCCAAGCTTCCTATCTATGCATTTTTTGTAAATGCATTTTTCCCTGGAAGAGGCGGATTTATCATTACAGGTCTTTATCTTCTTGGAATTGTAACGGGTATTTTGTTTGCGCTGTTGTCCAAAAAGACCGTATTTAAGGGCGAGGCGGTTCCGTTTGTTATGGAGCTTCCAAACTACAGACTTCCAAGTCCAAAGAGCGTTCTGATGCTGCTTTGGGAAAAGTCCAAGGACTTTTTGCAGAAGGCCTTTTCAATTATTTTTGTGGCTACTATAGTTGTATGGTTCCTTAGTAACTTTGATCCATACTTTAACCTGGTTACAGATTCACAAAACAGTATAATGGCCCTTATCGGAGGCCTGTTTGTACCGTTATTTGTGCCACTTGGCCTTGGTGACTGGAGAATCTGCACCTCACTTATCAGTGGATTTATCGCAAAGGAAAGCGTTATTTCCTCCATGGGAATCCTTTTTGGAGATGGAATTACCTCTGCACTTAGCACAGTAGGCGCAGCAACAATGCTTGTTTTCAGCCTCTTGTACACACCTTGTGTGGCTGCAGTTGCATCAATAAAGAGAGAGCTTGGAAAGAAGTGGGCGCTGGCTGTGGTTATCTGGCAGTGCATGGTTGCATGGATTGTGGCGTTTGTAGTTCGTCTTATTCTGCTTCTTGCAGGTATCTGATGGATGGCAGCCAATGATATGGTAATTTTGCCATGAAAAATGCCATGGCTTGACAATGCTGTAAAATGTGAATAAAATCTACTTTAAATATATTTATAGACGTTGAAGAGAACTAGTAGCTATCGATGCGTTTCAGAGAGAAAGCGGTTGGTGCGAGCTTTTACGATAAAATGGTGAACCTGTCTCGGAGTCCTGTGTGAAAGCAGGCTGATTACTCAATAAGCTTGTGTAAATACAGCGTTTCCCGCGTTAAGGGTAATTGAGAGAAGTCCGTTTCCAGTTGTATTTGAACGGATTTAAAAAGGGTGGTACCGCCGATGAACTTCGGTCCCTGATTTGGGGATCAAAGAGCATCGGCTTTTCTTTTGCTTTTGATCCTGGAACTACAAAATCAAAAAGGAAAAGGAGAAACACTATGGCAGACAAAAAACTCGTAGCAGAAATCACATCCATGGATGAGGATTTCACACAATGGTACACAGACGTGTGCATCAAGGCAGACCTTGTTAGTTACTCAAATATCAAGGGATGTATGGTAATTAAGCCAGCCGGCTATGCTATCTGGGAGCTTATCCAGAAGCACCTTGACGCAAGATTCAAGGCAACAGGAGTACAGAACGCATACCTTCCAATGTTCATTCC
>JAEEGL017094546.1_pt1 | contig 17118 bp, 16 predicted proteins | sample 9134231 | NCBI WGS metagenome assembly JAEEGL01 (sample SAMN16246548, study PRJNA631951) | gut metagenome | biome: gut microbiome; feature: rumen; material: fiber-attached | host: Bos | place: Iran: Karaj | collected 2018-10
AAAAAAATAAAATTACTTTCTATTATAAGAAATCATTAATATATTTTCATTATTTACATCCTGATATAAATTTGAAAAAATAAATAATATTTTACCATATTTATTTTTATTTTTTATTATTTTTTATTTATTAATTTAAAAATTATAAAAAATATTTTTTAATTATTTTTTAAAAATACCAAAAAATTCAATCCCTTTTATATCAAGCGTTTGATTTTTTTGTTTTTTTCTATTATTTATGTTGACAAGTATTTTTCTATTATTTTTTTATTATTTTTCACATTTATTTTCTATTTTTTCTTATTTATTTATTATTTTTTTAATATTTTTTATTAATTAATTAAAAAATACTAAATTATTTTTTTATTTTTTAAAAAATAATAATTAATTAATAAAAAAATAAATAATAATTATTTTTAAATGTTACAAATCTTTATAATCAAATTATATATAATGTTCTTAAATCCTTATGTATCAACAGTTATATTTTTTATTATTTTTGTAAAAATAATTAATAATTATTATATTTATTTATTTTCCTAAACAAAATCTAGAAAAAATATTATTAATTACATCTTCAGTTACACTTTCACCTGTAATCTTTCCTAATTCCTCTAAAATCTCTTTAATATAAATAGATATAACATCTACTGGCATACCACTATTTAAAGTATTTATAGCCTTTTCTAATGAATTTTCGGCATTTTTAATTAATTCTTTGTGTCTGCTATTAATTGTTATTAATTCATTATCACTAGATATTTCTTCAGTCTTAATTACATTTAACATTAATTTAAATAATTCCTCTAGTCCTTCACCTTCTAATGTAGACATTTTAATAATATTATTCGTATATTTTTCTAATATTTTTTCATCTATTTTAACTATATTTTTATCTATTTTATTTAGAATAATTATTGAATTTTTATTTGATAAAATATTTAAAATATTAAAATCATCCTCTGATAATTCTCTAGAAATATCAAATATAGCTAATATAAGATCACTAGATTTAGCAATTTCTATTGCTTTTTTAACACCTATTTTTTCTACTGTATCATTAGTTTCTCTAATACCTGCAGTATCAATTATTTTAAAAGGAATACCTTCAACTGAAATAAATTCCTCTATTGTATCTCTAGTAGTTCCTTCTACTTCTGTAACAATTGCTCTTTCTTCTTTTAATAATAAATTTAATAAAGATGATTTACCTGCGTTTGGTCTTCCTATAATTGATGTTTTAATACCTTCTTTTAATATTTTACCGTTATCAAAAGATTTTTCTAATTTTTGTAATTTGATTTTATTTCTATTTAATAAGGTCAATATTTCATTATTAGTTACATCTTCTACATCATATTCAGGATAATCAATAGAAACATCAATATTAGCTAATCCTTCTATTAAATCTTCCCTTATTTCTTTTATATTTTTTGATAATATTCCTTCTAATTGATTAATAGACGCTCTTGCCTCTTTTTCTGTTTTACTATTAATAACGTCTATAACAGCCTCCGCTTGAGCTAAATCTATCCTACCATTCATAAACGCTTTTTTAGTAAATTCACCTGATTCTGCCATTGTAGCACCATTTTTTAGACATAAATCTAAAATTTTCTTCATTATAACCATTCCACCATGTGAATTAATTTCTACCATGTTTTCAGTAGTATAACTTTTAGGCGCAACAAAATAAGAAACAAGAACTTCATCTACTATTTCATTCTCATCTACTATTTTTCCATATTTAATTGAATAACCTTTAATTTCACTATCATTAATTGGTACAAAAATCTTACTTAATATGTCAAAACAATCATTTCCACTCATTCTAACAATACCAATACCACCTACACCAGGTGCTGTTGAGATAGCAACTATAGTTTTACTCATTTTAAATCTCCTAAAATATATAAAAAGGCTTACTTTAAAAGTAAGCCCTCTTTTATTATTTCTTTAAAGAAACAACTATTTTTCTATTAGGTTCCTCCCCTATACTATGTGTTTCTACCTTTGAATTACTTTGTAATTCAGCATGTATAATCTTTCTCTCATAAGATGTCATAGGTTCAAGAGTAATAGATTTTCCTTTTCTAATAACAGTGCCTGCGATTTTTTCTGCGAGCTCTTTTAAATCTTGTTCTCTTTTTTGTTTATAACCTCCAATGTTTAATAACACTCTTACTCTTTCGTTAATTCCTTTATTAGCTATATTATTAAGAATAACTTGTAAAGAATTAAGAACATTTCCCCTATATCCTATTAAAAATCCAGTATCTTTTCCATTAATATCTACTAAAATGTCATTTTTGTCATTTTCAATAGTATATTTTAAATCGTTATTTGGTAAGCTTTTTGAGAAATTATCTAAAAATTCTTTAATATTTTGTTCAGCTTTCTTCTCTGTTTCGTCTGAAATATCAACTTTTTCTTTTTTGACTTTTTTATCTAACTCAGGCTCAACATTTTCTTTAATAGTTAACTCTACTCTAACTGTACGTGGAGCTAAAATACTAAAGAAACTTCTTTTATCTTCAGATTCAAGAACTTTAATGTCAACTTGTTTTTTTGACACTTTAAGCTCTTTTAACCCTTTTTCTATAGCCTCATTAGTTGTCTTTCCTTCAAATATATTAGCCATATTTTATTCCTCTTCTTTTTTATATATTTTACTCAAAATTACTCTTTGTAAAGTTTGAATAATATTATTTACTAACCAATATAAAGCAAGTCCAAGAGGTGCTACTAAAGCAATTGAAACTGCCATAACAGGCATCATTATTGACATTTGCTTACTCATAGCTGCTGTCATATCCTCTTCGTCTTCTTCCTCTTCCTTCTTCTTTTTCTTCTTTATTCTTACTAAAGATTTTTCCTCGTTATTTTCAGGAATTTCTCCTATATTCTCATCAATTTTAGCATTTTTAATTTCTTCATTTAGTTCTTTAGAATCTTCAGTAACATCAATTACATCACTAGAATTGTTTTTCTTTTTATCTTTCTTATTAAGACCACTTTGTGCTTGTGTAATTTTCATAGATATAATAGATGAAACAACATATAATCCAGGAATTATATAAACTGTCCAGTTTGTCCAATTTCTTGAAGGAATGTTACTTAAATCAACTCCAAGAAACATCATATTAATATTTATTTCATTATCCCCTCTATTGTTTGCTTCTCTTATAATATCTATTTCTTTATAAGCACTATTTTCAGAAATTTCATATTTTTCTCTATATGAATTAATTTCTTCAGGACTTCTCTTTTCCATATATGTTAATGGTTGTCTAACTAAATAGAATATTGAAATAAAAATAATTATTTGTAAGATAGATCCTAAACATCCACTCAATGGACTCATCTTTTCTCTTTTATATAAATCCATAGTTTCTTGTCCAAGTCTAACTTGATCATTTTTATATTTTTCTCTTAATTCTGCTAATTTTCCTTGAATTCTACTATTCTTTATTAATGTTTTTTGTTGTTTTATAAAAAATGGTAATAATATTATTTGTACTGCAACAGTAAATAATATTATTGCTAAACCATAATTATTAACATGTACGTAAATAAAATTTAATAGGTATCCAAATAGTTTTGCTAAAAAAGCTAATAGTTTGCCCATAAATACTCCTTATAAACTATTTTAAAGGATCATATCCTCCCTTTGAGAAAGGATTACATCTTAAAATCCTTTTAAATCCTATAAAAGTTCCTTTTAAAAAACCATATTTATTAATAGCTTGTCTTGTATATTCTGAACATGTTGGTTCATATTTACAATGTATTCCCTTACTTTCAATAAATAATGAAATATGCTTTTTATAAAAATCAATTAGAAAATTGGAAACTCTTTTCATTAATCAATTATCCCCTTTTTTCTTAATATTGTTTCTAAATCACTCTTAATTCCATTAAAAGAAGCATCTTTTACATCATTTGTTTTCTTCCAAATAATTAATAAACCAACTTTTTTATTAATTTTATCCTCTATATCAGAATATGCAGCTCTAATATATCTTTTAATTTTATTTCTTTGTACACTTCCTCCAGATTTTCTACTTACTGCTATCCCCAATTTGTTAATATCTGTTGAATTTACACAAAAAACTTCAATTAATTTACCTGGTATATAAGTTCCTTTTTTTAGGAAATATTTAAATTCATAATTTTTCTTAATAATTTCTGTATTTTTCATAATTTAACTTAAGAAAAAAACATTTTTATACATAATTAAAAAGGGCAATAATGCCCTCTTTATACTTATGCACTAAGTACTTTTCTTCCTTTTGCTCTTCTTGCCTTTAAAATCTTTCTTCCAGATCTAGTTTTCATTCTTTTCATGAAACCATGTTCTTTTTGTTGTTGTCTAGTTTTTGGTTGAAATGTTCTTTTCATATTGCACCTCCCTGTAATCTATGTAAATTATATTTTTTACCTCACATAAGTAGTAAGATTATATACCAAAATACCCAAAAAAGTCAATACTTGCCCTTTATTTATATTTTTTATTTTATTATGTATATTAAAATATTGACTATTAAAAAATAAATTGATATTATAACCTGTGATAAGATATAAGTCGTATTTTGTTCTACGCATGCACATAATACAGGCATTTAATTTCGTAGATAAAAAATTGTCAAAAAAGAAGGAGGTTTTTATTTTGTTAGACAAAAACGAACTATTAAATCAAGCAAAAGAACTTTTAAAACAAGAAATGACAACAATTTCATTCACGACATGGATAAAACCTTTAGAAATTGGTACTATCTACGATGATAAAATAGAAATAATTACACAAAACTCAATGCAAACAGACTTAATAAAAAATAAATACTATGATTTAATATCAAATACATTTTCATATTTAACAAATAATAAAAAATGGCAATTAGAAATTCATGACAGCTCAGACACAGCAGGTGCACAAGCTGTTCAAGATGCATATAATAATTCTTTTGAAAATTTAACAACAACTCAAGATTATTCAAAAACATGTTTAAATCCAAAATACACATTTGATACTTTTGTAGTAGGTGATAATAACCGTTTTGCACAAGCTGCTGCTTTAGCAGTAACAGAAGCACCATCATCTATGTATAATCCACTTTTTATATATGGTGGTGTAGGACTTGGTAAAACACACCTAATGCAAGCAATAGGAAATGAAATTCTAAAAAAAGATCCATCAAAGAAAGTATTATATATAACATCAGAATCTTTTACTAATGAATTAATCAATTCTATAAAAGATGCTAATTATAAAAACGAATTATTTAAAAATAAATATAGAAATATTGATGTACTGTTAATAGACGATATTCAATTCATAGCAGGAAAGAATACTGCTCAAGAAGAATTTTTCCACACATTTAATGCTTTATATCAAAATGGTAAGAAAATTGTATTATCTAGTGATAAACCACCAAGAGATATAGCTTTATTAGAAGAAAGATTAAAATCTAGATTTGAATGGGGAATATTAGCAGATATTGGCATGCCTGATTATGAAATGAGGTTAGCTATATTAAGAAAGAAAGTTCAATTAGAAGGAATGCATGTAGATGATGAAATTCTTTCATTAATAGCTACTAAAATAGATTCAAACATAAGAGAATTAGAAGGAGTACTAAATAAAGTATTAGCTTACTCAAAATTAACAGGTAGTCCAATAACAATTGAAATGGTTGAGAAATCAATAAATGATGTAACTCTTCAAAAAGAAAATATTATATCATCTGATTATATTCAAGAAGTAGTATCAAATTACTTTAAAATAGATAAAAGAGATTTAGTATCAGCTAAAAAATCAAATGATATTACTTATCCAAGACAAATAGCAATGTATTTATGCAGAACAGTTGGACAAATGTCTTTTCCTAGAATTGGTAATGATTTTGGAGGAAGAGATCATACAACAGTAATGCATGCATATAAGAAAATAGAAAAAGATATCAAAGAAAACACAAACACAAAACTAATTGTGGAAAGTGTGAAAACAATAATCACAAATAAAAAATAATTTGATACTAAAACAAAAACTAAAACTTTTAAAAAAATATGTTTGCAAGAACATATTTTCGAATAAAATAAATCAATTTCTTCTTAGGGAAGAGCGAGATTAGATATCAACAGGTAGTTGTTAAAATGTTGTTTATTTAGTGTTAAAAACTAAACATTCAACATATGTAATTTAATAATGTGGATAGATTATAAAATTATACACAAGGTTATTAACATGATTTTTTCTACGGATTTAAACATAAAAATAACTTTTCCACAGAATCCACAGCACCTATTACTAATACTACTATAAGTATTTATATAAATTAATTAATAAAGGAGTTTGAAAAAAATGAAGTTTATTTGCGAAAAGGAAAAACTTCTTAAAGGCATTAATTCCGTAATAAATGGAGTAGCTACTAAAACAACAATGCCTATATTAGAAGGTATACTTATTCAAACAAATGATAAAGAAATTAAATTAACATCCTATGATTTAGAAATAGGAATAGAATATATAATTGAAAGTGATGTTGAAGAACAAGGAAGTACAGTAGTAAATGCAACTATGTTTACTGAAATAGTAAGAAAACTTCCAGACACAGATATATCTATTTCAATTAATGAAAACAATCTATTAGAAATAGAATGTGAAGGATCTTTATATAAGTTAGCAACGATGAATCCTGATGAATTTCCAGAATTACCTAAAATAAATATTGATAATTCTATAGAAATTGAACAAAACTTATTAAAAAATATGATTAGAAAAACAATATTTGCTGTAAGTAATGAAGAAAATAAACCTATTTTTACAGGATGTTTATTTGAAGTAAAAGAAAATAAATTAAATGTAGTTGCTGTTGATGGATATAGATTAGCTTTAAAAACTAACATTTTAAATAGTGCATCAAATGATTTCCATGCAGTAATTCCAGGAAAAACATTAAATGAAATAAATAAAATAATATTAGATTCATTTGATACAGTTAAAATAGGTATATCAAAAAATCAAGCTCTATTTGAAATGGAAAACTGTAAAATAGTAACTAGATTATTAGATGGAGAATTCTTAAATTATAATAATGCAATTCCAGCTAACTGGGAAACAAGAGTAAGAGTAAATAAAAATAATATTCAAAATTGTTTTGAAAGAATTATTTTAATTTCATCATCATCAATAGAAAAAGAGAAGAAATATCCAGTAAAAATATCTATTGAAATAGGAAAATTAGTAATTTCTTGTACTAACCAAACAGGTGATGCTAAAGAAGAAATATATGTTACAACTGAAGGAAAGAATTTAGATATAGGATTTAATCCAAGATATTTCTTAGATGCATTAAAAGTAATAGAGGATGAGGAAGTATATATAGATTTTGGTACAAATATTTCACCATGTATTATTAGACCTGTTGAGAGTGATGAATATAAATACATGATTTTACCAATTAGAATGAAGGATTAGTATGTACATTAAGAAAGTTAAATTAGAAAATTTTAGAAATTATGATTCTTTAGAAGTAGATTTTAATAAAAATTTTAATTTAATATATGGAAATAATGCACAAGGTAAAACAAATATATTAGAAGCAATTTATATTGCAGCCCTGGGAAGATCTTTTCAAACAAATAAAGATCAAGAATTAATAAAAATAGGAAAAGAAAAAGCAAAAATTACAATAGAATATGAAAGAAAAGATAGAACAGGGAAGATAGACGTAGAAATTTCTGATAAAAAAACATTTTTTATTAATGATATAAAACAAAAGAAAATAAGTGAAATAATAGGAAAAATTAATTTAGTTTTATTCTATCCAGATAATATAGATATAATTAAAGGATCTCCGCAAGATAGAAGAAAATTTTTGGATATAATGATTAGTCAATTAAAACCCAATTATTTACATTTATTAAATAGGTATAATAAAACTTTAAATCAAAGAAACATATATTTAAAACAAATTAAGTTTGATAATAAAAATATAAATATGTTAGATATTTGGGATGAAAGTTTAGCAGAACTTTCTTTTCAAATCTATAAATATAGAAAAGAATATTTAGATAAAATTAAAAATATTATTCCTAAAATCCACAACAATATAACAAATTGTGGAAAAGAAGAAGAGATAATCAATATAACTTATCTAAATTCAGCAGATAATAAAGAAGATTATCTAGAAAAATTAATAAATAATAGAAATATAGATATAAAAAGAGGTTTTACATCTGTAGGAATTCACCGTGATGACTTTGAAGTATTTATAAATGATAAAAAAGTAAATGTTTATGGTTCACAAGGGCAAGCCAGAACAACAGTCTTGTCTTTAAAACTTGCGGAATTAAACATTATCTATGATGAAATTGGTGAAGAACCAATATTATTATTAGATGATTTTATGTCAGAACTAGATGAAAATAGAAGAACTAATTTATCAAAAGCAATCAATAATAATCAAGTTTTTATAACTTGTACAGATAAATTTGATATTGATAAAGAGGAAAAAAGCTATTATTACATAGAAAATGCAAAATTGGAGAAGAAATAAATAATGAAACTTATACACATAGGAAAAAATATTATATTAAAAAGAGAAGATATTCTTGGAATTTTTGATATAGAAAGTATAAATGATACAAAAGAGTTTAATATTATTTTAGAAACATTAGGTATCAACGGAAGATTGAAAGATATATCTGACGGAGAGAGAAAATCAATTATTTTATATAAAGAAAATGATAATTTATGTGGAGTAATTTCAAATGTTTCTACAAATTCAATAGAAAAACGTAGTAGCAGAGAATAAGGAGGAAAAGATGGAAAAGTACAATCATGAGTATAACGCAGAACAAATTCAAGTATTAGAAGGATTGGAGGCAGTAAGAAAAAGACCTGGTATGTATATAGGTAGTGTATCAGCAAGAGGATTACACCATCTAGTATATGAAATTGTTGATAATGCCGTTGATGAAGCTTTGGCTGGTTACTGTAATAATATTCATGTAACAATTGAACCTGGAAATATTATTAAAGTTGAAGATGATGGTAGAGGTATTCCAGTAGATATCCATCCAAAAACTAAAATTTCAGCAGCTGAAACTGTTTATACAAAATTACACGCTGGTGGAAAATTCGGTGGAGATAGTGGATATAAAGTATCCGGAGGTCTTCACGGAGTTGGTGCTTCTGTAGTTAATGCACTTTCTCAATGGACAGAAGTAACTATCCAAAGAGATGGTGGATTATTCCAAATGAAGTTTGAAAGAGGAAAAGTTGTAAAAAGTCTAGAAAGAATAGGGGATTCTGATAAAACTGGAACAACAGTTAGATTTTTAGCAGATGATACTATTTTTGAAACTTTACAATATGAATTTGAAATACTAGAAAAAAGATTTAGAGAAATGGCTTTCTTAACAAAAGGTCTTCATATAACATTAAAAGATACTAGAGATCCAGAAAATGAGAAAACTGCAGATTTCTGTTTTGAAGGTGGTTTAATTTCATTTGTTGAATATTTAAATAAAAATAAAGAAAAATTACACGATACACCAATTTATATGGAAAAAGATGGAGATTTTCCTATAGAAATAGCTATTCAATATACTACTACATATAATGAAAATATATATTCATTTGTTAATAATATTAATACAGTTGAAGGTGGTACTCACTTAGAAGGATTTAAGAGATCTTTAACAAAAGTATTTAATGATTATGCAAAATCTCATAATATTTTAAAAGAAAAAGATAGTAATCTTATGGGTGATGATATAAGAGAAGGTGTTACTGCTGTTATATCAGCAAAAGTTAAAGAACCTCAATTTGAAGGACAAACAAAAACTAAATTAGGAAACAGTGAAGTAGCAGGTGCGGTTCAATCATTAATGAATGAGAAATTAGCTGAATATTTAGAAGAAAACCCAAAAGTTGCAAAATTAATTATAGATAAATGTATTTCAGCTTCAAGAGCAAGAGAAGCTGCTAGAAAAGCAAGAGAAACAGCTAGAAGAAAAAATGGCTTAGAATCTACAACATTACCTGGAAAATTAGCTGATTGTAGTAGTAAAATTCCAGAAGAATGTGAAGTATACATCGTTGAGGGTGACTCAGCTGGTGGAAGTGCAAAGCAGGGTAGAGATAGACGTTATCAAGCTATATTACCACTTTGGGGTAAAATGCTTAATGTTGAAAAAGCAAGAGCAGACAAAATATATGGTAATGATAAATTAAATCCAGTTATTGTTGCTGTTGGAGCAGGAATTGGAAACGATTTTGATATTACTAAAATAAGATATGGTAAAGTTATTATAATGGCTGATGCTGATGTTGATGGTGCACATATTAGAACACTTTTATTAACATTCTTCTTTAGATATATGAGACCATTAATAGAAAATGGAAATGTTTATTTAGCTCAACCACCATTGTATAAATTATCTAAAAAAGGTATGCAAGATATTTATTGTTATACTGATGAAGATTTAGCTGAAAATTATAAAAAACTAGAGGAACAAGGTATTCAAAGAGATCAATTAGGTCTTCAAAGATATAAAGGTCTAGGAGAAATGAATCCAGAACAACTATGGGAAACAACAATGAATCCAGAAAATAGAATATTAGTTAAAGTTACTATGGATGATGCTATTAAAGCAGATGAAATCTTTACACTTTTAATGGGTGATGAAGTTGAACCTAGAAGAGAATTTATACAAGCAAATGCAAAATATGTTAAAAATCTTGATATTTAATAATTAAATATATAGAAATAATAGAGAAAGAGGTTAGATAATGGACGAGCAAGAAGAAAGAATAATTGAAAGAGACATTGAAGCTGAAATGAGAACAGCCTATGTTGACTATGCCATGAGCGTTATCGTTTCACGTGCTTTACCAGATGCTAGAGATGGTTTAAAACCAGTTCATAGAAGAATTTTATATTCTATGTATGAAGATGGTATTACATCTGACAAACCATATAGAAAGTGTGCTAATACAGTTGGATCTGTTTTAGGTCGTTACCATCCACATGGTGATTCATCAGTATATGATGCTATGGTAAGATTGGCACAAGATTTTACACAAAGATATAAATTCATAGATGGACATGGTAACTTCGGTTCAATGGATGGAGACCCAGCTGCCGCAATGAGATACACTGAAGCAAGAATGGATAAAATTGCTGAAGAAATGCTTGTTGATATTGAAAAAAATACAGTTGAGTTTATGCCAAACTATGATGATAGACTACAAGAGCCAACAGTTTTACCAGCTAAAATACCAGCTTTACTTGTAAATGGTTCATCAGGTATTGCCGTAGGTATGGCAACAAATATACCACCACACAATTTAGGTGAAGTTATAGATGGTATTATTAAAGTAATAGATGAAGATGATGTTACTAATGAAGATTTAATGCAAGTTATAAAAGGACCTGATTTTCCAACAGAAGGTATTATTTTAGGAAAAGAAGGAATTAAAGAAGCATATACAACAGGTAGGGGAAAGATTACTGTAAGAGCTGAAGCAGAAATAGAAGAAATGACAGGAAATAAGAGAAGAATAGTTGTTACAAGTCTTCCATACCAAGTTAATAAAGCAAAACTTGTTGAAACTATTGCTCAATATGCAAGAGATAAGAAAATAGAAGGTATTTCAGATATAAGAGATGAATCTGATAGAGAGAATAGAGTTAGAGTTGTTATAGAACTTAAGAGAGATGCAAATCCACAAGTTGTATTAAATCACTTATATAAAAATACACAAATGCAAATAACATTTGGTGCGATTCTATTAGCTTTAGTTGATGGAGAACCACAAATACTTACTCTAAAAGATTGTTTAGTTGTATATATTGATCATAGAAAAAATGTTATTTTAAGAAGAACAAAGTTTGAATTAGATAAAGCAGAAGCTAGAGCTCATATATTAGAAGGATTAAGAATAGCTATTGATAATATTGATGAAATTATTGCTATTATTAGATCTTCATATGATGATGCAAAAGAAAAATTAATGGAAAGATTTGGTTTATCTGAAATTCAAGCACAAGCTATACTTGATATGCAATTAAAGAGACTACAAGGATTACAAAGAGAAAAAATAGAAGAAGAATATCAAGAATTAATGAAATTAATCGCAAGATTAAAAGAAATCTTAGCAAGTGATAAATTGGTTTATGACATTATAAAAGAAGAACTTCTTGAAATTAAAGATAAATTTGGAGATGAAAGAAGAACAAAGATAGCAGCAGCTGAAGGTGAAATAGAAGATGAAGACTTAATAAAAGAAGAACAAGTTGTTATTTCATTAACAAAATTTGGATATATTAAAAGATCACCTGTAGACACATTTAAGTCTCAAAAAAGAGGCGGAAAAGGAATTACAGGAATGACAACAAAAGAAGATGATTTTGTGAAAGAAATATTTATTTCTTCTTCACATGATACATTGTTATTCTTCAGTAATAAAGGAAAATTATATAGACTTAGAGCTTATGAAGTTCCAGAAGCAGGTAGAACAGCAAAAGGAACAGCTATAGTTAACTTATTAAGCTTAGATTCTGATGAAAAAATATCTGAAATTATACCAATTCAAAACTTTGCAGAAGGTAAATATCTATTATTTGCAACAAAGAATGGTTTAATTAAGAAAACAGCTTTAAAAGAATATGATTCATCAAGAAAGACTGGACTTCAAGCAATAACACTTAAAGATGGAGATTCTCTAGTAAATGTTAGAATGACAGATGGAGAAGACAACGTTGTTATGGTTACTAAAAAAGGTATGAGTATAACATTTGGAGAAAAAGATGTTAGATCTGTTGGTAGAGTATCTCAAGGTGTTCTTGGAATGAGAGTAGACAGTGATGATGAAGTAATAGGTATGGAATCTATTATTACAGGAAGCAAATCAACATTATTAGCAATTACTGAAAATGGCTTTGGTAAAAGAACAGATTTAGATGAATACAGAGTACAAATTAGAGGTGGAAAAGGTGTAATAACATACAAAGTAACACCAAAAACAGGAAATGTAGTTGGAATTAAGATTGTTAATGATGAAGATGATGTAATGCTAATTACAACAAATGGAATTATTATTAGATTAAATGTAAAAGATATTAGTATATTAGGTAGATCAACACAAGGTGTAACTCTAATGAGAACAAATGAAGGAAATGTTGTAAGCATTGAAAAGATAGCTGAAGAATATAAAGACATGATGGACTAATATAAAAACAAAATAAAAAAAATAAAACGGAAATTTAATTTCCGTTTTATTTTTTTATTTTTAATTAATTATTTTTTTACTCTTATATCTTCACCAAAAAATCTACAAATATTATAATTTCCAGCTATTCTTGATCCAATTCTTTCATTATATACTTCAAATAAATCTTTTAAATCAAGATTTGTCGAAATTATAGTTTTAGTTATTTTATTTGATTGGTTTAATAACCTTGAATTAATAATTGTAAATAATTCAGTAAATTTTAAATTATTCATTGTTTCTGTGCCTAAGTCATCAATTATCAATAAATCAACATTTAATACCTGATTTGAAAAAGAATTATCATTATCAAATTTAGATTGAATTAATTCATCTAACATAACAGGTGCTGTTTGATAAAGTACTGTTTTACCTGAATCTAGAATTTCTTTTGCAATACAGTTTGATAAAAATGTTTTACCAAGACCAGTTGGACCCAAAAACATTAAATTTTTCTCATCTGGATCATCAAAATTATCAACAAATTGTTTGCAAATTGTGTATATTTTTCTAATATTTTCTCTAGGAGATAATGTAGAATTATATAATTCTTTATTTGCAGTATCAGAATAAACTTGAAAATCAAAATTTCCAAAGTTTTCTTTTTCTAAATTCCCAATATTAGACTTATTATATTCAAGATCTAATAATTTTTGTCTTATACATGTGCAAAGTTTTTCGCCAACATATCCTGTATCCTGACATTCTTTGCAATCAAAAGAAGGCTCTAAATAATCCTCAGGAAGGTTTAATTTTTTTAATAAAGCAGCCTTTTTCTTAATAATTTCAGCATTTTTTTCTTCAAGCTTTTTCAAAACTTCTTCATTATCATCAGAAGAAGATAAGACAGATTTGATAGATGAAAGAGATATTTCATGTAATTTATCTTCTAATGATCTATATTCAGAAGATTCTTCTAATAATTTTTGTTTTCTTTCATCTGCACTAATAATCTTATTTCTGCGTTTTTCTTCATATTCAGTTAATAATTGTTTTAAAATAACAGAATCCAATTAAAAACTCCTTTAAAATTAATTATTTGCATATAAATTATCTAAATTATCATATTTTCTTTGATTTGAATTATTATAATTTGTTTTTTTCTTCATAGAAGATACCATTTGATCTTTTTCTTTAGATTGCTTTAAATATGCTTGTATATCAGCAGCAGTTTTTAAATTTCTTTCATGCCAATCAGTTATTATTTTATTTAAATATTCGAAATTAATATTTGTCTTAGAAGTAGTCTTTTTTAATGCTATTTCGATAATTTCCATAGAATAACCATAATCAATAGTCCATTTTTCAACATAAGCATCTTCGTATACGGTTAAATTTCTATTTAATCCTAATTTTTTAATTATAGATTTTTTAATAGAACTAATTTTTTCTTGTTTTTCATAATATTTATCTAAATCAGAAAAACTTTGAATATTATTCTTATGCCAGCTATCAGCAACTACTTGTATATAATTTTTGTGTAGAGCAGAATGTTCATAACAATAATTAAATAATGCAAGCATAACTTGTTCATCAAAATTATATTTTTTAAACCATAGATCAATATCACTATACCATGAAGGAGACATTATTCCTTGGAAAAATTGATTATTAATATCTTCTATAGCTTTTGCTCTATATTGATTTTTACTATTTTTCTTAATATCTTCAGGTGAAGAAGATAATTTAGGTGAATATACTTTATTTAATTCAATTTCTTGTATATTTGCTAATATATAGCCAGTATTCTTTTTGACAAGAAGTCCTGCTTCTTCCCAGTATTTAAGAGCTTCTTGAATAGTTCTTAATGGAAGAGCAAGTTTTTTAGATAAATCATTTATTTTAACTTCTTTATCAAATTTAGCCATAAAATTAATATATAAATATACTTTAACAAAATCACCATTTGCTGGAGGTAAATATTCCGTGAAAAACACATCTGGGATATCAGTATTAGAAAATAATATTGAGTTATCTCTTTGTTCTAATTTCATATAAAAACCTCCTATAAAAATCAAGCTGATTATATCACCAAGTGCCGAAATTTTCAACTTAAATCGGGATTTTAATATAAAGAAAAAAGGCTTAAAATTTAGGATATGTACAATTAAAGAAAAATGTGTTAAAATATGTTCTAGCAAAATTAAAGGAGGAAATAAATAATGATAGATAAATCAATGACAATAGAACAAATTCTAGAAGCAAACCCAGATAAAGCTGATATTCTTTTAGAAGCAGGAATGCATTGTTTAGGATGTATAGCAGCATCAGGAGAAAGCTTAGAAGAAGCATGTGAGGTTCATGGAATAGATGTAGATGAACTAGTTAAAAAATTAAATGAAAAATAAAATATAATAAATCATGCATAAAAAGCATGATTTTTATATGCATTTATAGCTCAGTAGGATAGAGCGCTCCCCTCCTAAGGGAGAGGTCGGGGGTTCGATTCCCTCTAAGTGCACCATAGCTAAACAACTTATAAATTGTTTAGCTATTTTTTTTAACTATTACGTAGAAAAATAAAACATTAATAAATAAAAAAAAATTAAAAAATAATACGAAAAAAATAGCAAAAAAAATATAAAAAAAGATTAAAAGAGAAAACGAGAGAAAAACATATAAAAATCGTGATAGACAACCTGAGAAAAATCATAAAAAATCATAAAAAATAATATTGAGCTTTTGACCTTCATATAGTAATGAATTAATTATTCTTTTTTTAAAAGAAATATTACATAGAAAAGTTAGAATATTTTTTTATCTAATCAAAAATTCTACCAAAATTATTTTCTAAATTGAATCAAATTTAAATATTTTAATAGTTATAATTTCTAAAAAATATTTTATATTTTATTTAAAATATTATGAATTTATTTTTATTTTATAAATTAATTTATTTTAAATTAAAAAAATTTATAAAATGCTATTTAGAGCCAAAATTTGAAACTTTTTAAAAATATGATATAATAATGTTCGAAAATAAAAAGAGGGTTTTATGGAAAAAGAACAATTTATGAAGGAAGCTCTTAAAGAGGCAAAAAAAGCATATAATAAAGAAGAGATTCCAATAGGTGTTGTAATTGTAAAAAATAATAAAATAATTTCAAGAGCTCATAATCTAAAAGAAAGTAAAAAAGACACAACTGAACATGCAGAAATTAGAGCAATAAAAAAAGCTAGTAAGAAATTAGATTCATGGAGATTAAATGATTGTGAGATGTATACAACTTTAGAGCCATGTCCAATGTGTGCAGGGGCAATAATTCAAGCTAGAATAAAGAAGGTATATATTGGGACTATGGATGAAAAAACAGGTGCAGTAGGATCAAAATTAAATTTACTTGAAGACTATACATTTAATCATAAAGTAGATGTTGAAAGAGATGTTTTAAAAGAAGAATGTAAAAAAATATTGCAGGATTTTTTTAAAGAATTAAGAAAATCAAAATAGTGGAGGATAAATGATTAATAAAGATAAGAAAAAAGTAATTAAAAAATATATTTTTATATCATTTCTAGTATTTGCTATAGTAATATCTGTTTTATTAACAATAAAATATAATGTTGAAGGCGATAAAGAGATGCCATATATATTAAATAAAATAGCAATAACATCAACATTAGATGCAACAGATAATCAAAGTGAAAATTTGTGGGATAAAAATTTGAGCCAAAACAATGATATAGTTGTTTTTATAGGAAAAAACGATAATATAAAAAGTGATGCAAAAATAAAATCTGTCAAAATAACAAACAAATTTGCAGAAATAGGACCTAAAAAAGGTCAAATAAAAATGTATTTACCTACAAGCAATGAAGCAAATAAAACTTATACAAAC
>JAEEGL012174854.1_pt1 | contig 17117 bp, 12 predicted proteins | sample 9134231 | NCBI WGS metagenome assembly JAEEGL01 (sample SAMN16246548, study PRJNA631951) | gut metagenome | biome: gut microbiome; feature: rumen; material: fiber-attached | host: Bos | place: Iran: Karaj | collected 2018-10
ACACCATTCAGGGCACGCGCATCGCCGCCGCCATGAGGGAACACACGCGCCTGCTCGACCCCACACGCCACTCCACCATTGCCAACGCGGGCGGTTCGGAGATGATCAAGGGGCTCGATGTCGTTGGCTTCAACTACATCATGCAGAACGACGCCGACAACCGGAAGAAGCAGAACCCGTCGTGGAAGATTGCCGGCACCGAGGAAACAACAGGCTGCGGCACGCGCGGCGTCTATTTTACAACACCACTCACCACCACCACCCACCAACCATCACCCACCACCCAGTCCTGCATGCCCTCGCTGAACCTCAGCCCAGACACTGACGGCACCCTCAACCGCATTGAGCGCGGATGGCGCTTCTATGCCGAGCGGTCATGGGCGGCGGGCGTGTTCTTCTGGACCGGCTTCGACTACCGCGGCGAGCCCAACCCCCTCTCCTACCCCGCCCACGACTCGGAGTTCGGCATACTGGACTACTGCGGATTCCCGAAAGACGAGGCTTGGTACCTGAAGTCGTGGTGGACCGACGAGCCCACGCTCCATGTCTTCCCCCACTGGAACCTGCAGGGTCATGAGGGCGAGGAGATAGAGCTATGGGCCTACAGCAACTGCGACGAAGTGGAACTCTCGGTGAACGGGCGAAGCCTGGGCCGACAGCCGATGCCGCGCAATGGTCACCTCAGATGGAAAGCCGTGTACAAGCCCGGAAAAGTGGTAGCCATAGGATATAAGAACGGCCGCCGCGTCATGACGCAGACCATGGAGACCACGAAGCCCGCCGCCAGGATTGTGGCACGCACCGACCGCAACGTCATCAATGCCGACGGACAGGACGTGGCCGTCGTCACCATCGAGGTGCAGGACGCCAAAGGCCGCATCGTCCCCGACGCCTGCCCCACCCTCTCCTTCCGTCTAGACGGCCCAGGGCGCATCCTCGGCGTAGGCAATGGCGACCCCTCCTACCTCGGCATGGACCATCCCGCGAGTCTGGACTGCCACGAGTTCAGCATCCCCGCCTTCAACGGTCTGGCGCAGGTCATCATCCAGAGCGCCCACACCCCCTCAACGCTCACGCTCTCTTGCACGGCCGACGGTCTGAAGACGGGAACGCTGAGCCTGACGACACGATAGAGCAGCACATTCTTTTTCAAACAAAAAGGCAGGAAGACTCTTGCATTTTTCAATACCATTCTGTATCTTTGCATCGCAAACCTATATTTCTATTGACATGAAGCCCAAATTATCTCAACTGCTCAACAAGCATTCCTTAAAGGACATGTTTTCCGCCGCTTCCCTTTTTCCATCGGTGATGGGAAGTTTAGTAAAAGGCGATGAAAGTAATGTAACGGCAAATCCCGAACACATAGACTGGGAGGCCGAAAAACAAGACATCCTGGAACGGGCCAACTGGCTGGTCAAAACCATCGTTGTCGATGACCCTGAGACATTGGTGAACAAAGCCCCCTCAATGATCGGCCGTGAATATCAGGGCGAGTGGGCCATTTATTGCTGTTCGATGCTTTCACACGCACTGGCAAACATCAGCTATCTGTATCCTGACAAGAAAGAGAAATGTCCGGAGCTCATCTCAAAGATTATTGAACTTGTGAACACCCCCACCATTCGCGAATACGACACCATGCAATGGAAAGAGGATGCCATGGAGTCACTCGCTGGTCCGAAAAGTCACATGACCTACCTAAGCATCCTTGCATGGATGATCAGCAATTACAAACTCGCAGGTGGCGATAATCGTTACGATGGACTCTATCATACGTTGTGTGAAACCCTTGTCAGAAGAATGCACGAAAGCAAGTACGACTTGAACCTGCTCAGTTTCCCCCGCAAGCAGATATGGCTGCCAGACATGCTGGTGACACTTGTGGCGCTCAAGAACTATTCCCGATTCTTCGGTGACAAGTATGCCGATACGATAGCCGCATGGGTGCAGAATGCTCGTACTAAGTGGACGCACAGAACCACTGGGCTGCTGGCAGGCACGTTGCCCGGAGAAAGCAGGTATCAGAAGGGAATGAGAATCAGAGGTTCCCACACAGCACTTGTCTGCTCCTACCTGACGATGGTAGATGAGCAGCTGGCTCGCGAGCAATACGACAAGATGTGCAAAGTGATGCGAAAGGAAGTCACGTTCATGGGGAAAAAGGTCTGTGGCGTACAGGAAGATTTAAAGAAATCTCCGGAATTCAAGCCCGCTCCCGGCGATGCAGGTCTTATCATCAAAGGACTGGGCGCAGGAGGTACTGCCTTCGCCATCGGTGCTGCCACCTTCTTTGAAGACTGGGAGTTCCGCTATCAGATGCTCCGAACCGCAGAGATAGCTGGTGGAACGAAAAAACAGAAAGGCATGCGCCATTACAACATCGCAGAACTGTTCCTCGTTGGCGAAGCCACTGCGTTGGCCATGAGGACGAATGTCAAGAGGTAAACAAAACAAAGAATCTATATGGCAAAAAGAAAACTAACCATGAATAAACGGCCGGAACGGTCAAAAAACTCCGATGACAGTTCTTGGCTTATCAAAGACCTTTACGATAGTTTTCGAGAAGGTCTCAGCTCGGACACCCCTGAAGAAAATGCAGGCTGTGGATGTATTATCACATTATTGATAATAGGACTTGTATTCTGTTTCTTTATTGCTTATAATCGCTACCAAAAAATAGACGATAAATATAATAAAGACAAAATTAACATTGAACAATTAGACAAATATATAAAGAAAGCACAATAATTATGGATACATATCAAGAGGCAAAAGAATACCTTGCAAAAGGTAATCGTGGAAGTAAATGGTATATAAGTCTGGCACGTGTTTTCGCGCATTTGCCAGAAGATGATGAGCGGATTAATTTCGCTCAAAAGTATGTTGGCGACACAAAATTTGGAAAGGACTTTATTAAACAGTATAAGCCTGATGCTCCCTACAAGAAAATTCCAGACAATGGTAAAACGTCTATGGAGTTGGAACTGGAGTCGTATGATGCTTTCATGAAGAGCTTGGAGCCCAACACGGACAAGATGAAAGAGATTGCTCCCCTTCTGCAGATGGAGATGAATGGCAATTCTTCAGAAATATTACTCATTCATCTATTCCTTTGTCAAGTAGTAAGGGATTTATGCCAAGGAAAAAAGCACATTATTATTCTTAACCGAGCAGAGTGTCTTCTTAAAAATAGATTTGTAGAAGAGGCATTTCGTGCATTAGAATTTATTGATTCTGACTGGATAGAATCTAAGAAGGACTTAATATTCGAATTTTCCATGGGTGGGTTCATGAAAAGTTGGAAAGGAATCTCGATACCAATAAGCGATTATACCGATTTTATTCCGAAAGAAACACTGGACAGGATAGCAGATACTTCTTTTGATAGATTTGTTGATGGCATCAATAACTCCGACGACCAATCATCGGACTCGACGCTTGAAATGCTTTATAACAATGCAAGAAACCTTTCCCAAAAAGGCTTTGGGCATCATGCTTCACAAGAAATTGACAACTACATAGGCCAATTATGGTATGAGGCTGGATATACTTCAGAGAAGAATTTTGATAAAAATGATGTAAATAAAATTTGGGAATATGTAAAGCAAAAGAAGCATAAAGAAAAGCAGTTGGAATGGAAGAAAAAAGCAGATACGATTGTCCAATTCGTTAAAACAGGAGAAATTGAAGATCCCAATTTGCTGAACGATGAAGACGCAGAACTGTCTGATGTCCTGGACGATGTCTTAAATAATTACCCAGAAGACATCCAAACCGATATTTTCAACCGGATTCTCGATGATGAAGATGAAGAGAAGGTGGAATATATCAAGGAGTTCATTGAAGAGAATATGGAGGATGTTCCATTTGATATTGCGCGGAATTTCGCAATAGACGGTTCTGAGCCTGCAGTGGAACGAATGTTGACAGCTATTTCGGAAGCTGAGATTACTTTACCCTGGGATGATCCTATACTATTTTACAAAATAAGGTATGAGATAGAAAACGAATTCCCAGAATGGAGAGTGGATGATGATATTATTGAATATTTAGATAATGACAATCCAGCCCTTAATGTAGTTGAGTTCTTTGCTGGTGTTGAGGAAGAATATTTTCAATATCATGCAGCTCGGGCTTATCATACGATAGGCTATTCGCTGAAGGCTCTTGAAACATGCGTTGACTCTGAAGATTTTGTTTATGACTTGTCTGATGAAAAGAAGGCAGAATGGTTTGTGGAAGTACTGCAAGGAGCTCTTGAAACTAATGAAGAAGAAGCAAAAAAAATCATAAGAAATATCGACATTGACGAAAAGACAGAAGAAATAATCTTCGAGATCTGTTCAGAAAAGAATCCTAATCTCGCTAAGAAACTCCATGAACTATGGGAAATAGAAGAAGAGGAATTATCGGAACAGGAAGAGAATGGCCAAATTGATTTTGAGCAGAGTGAAGGAAAGAATCCCAAACATGAAGAGACAGAATCGCAGGAGCAAAAGTCGGAAAAGGATGAGTATACAAAACAGGAACAAGAGAAGAAAGAAGACAAGCATCATGGGAAAATAGAAGAGAAAGAAGATACTCATACACAAGAGAAGGATAATCAAACAGAGCAAGTGCTCGAGAAAGAAAAGGACACCGAAGAGCAACAGCAGCAGGAACAAGAGAAGGCTGTGGATGAGCATTCGTTACAAAAGACATCAATCGACACTGACGATGCGAATGCCCTGTTTGCCTTATATCAGGAAAAGGGCGGAATCAAGATTCTAAGAAAAGCTGCCAAGTTGGGACATGCAGAAGCACAATATCAACTCGGACTACATCTGTTGGAACTTCATCAGGATACACCTTTGTGGAAAAAGGCAATCAAAGCTGTCAAAGGAACAAAAACCAACAAGGAGAAGGCAATGGAGTGGTTCAAGAAAGCGGCCAAGCAAGGCCATGCAGATGCCAAAAGAATGCTAAAGAAATAACAAGTTCACCTCTTAATGGTTTGATTTATGTGGCTTTTCAAGTTTTGCAATGATGTGGTCCGGTTTAAGGACTGGATCCTTAGGAGGAAGCGTTTCGTTCCAAAGAAGAGCGCTTCCTCTAAAGGCGAGCGTGCAATAGTCGCTGCTTTGGAGAAGCATCACATCAATTATGAGATGCAATATGAATTAGGATACTATGTGCATGTGGATTTCGGTGTTCACCATGACGGGAAGCTGTACCTCATAGAATATGATGGCAGGCAACACTTTCATCCTGTAAAGTTTTTCGGTGGCAGATGGAGATACATTCTCCAGCGTATGCGAGACATCATAGAGGGATGGGAATGTAAGGACCGGAAGATCCCATTGCTGAGAATAAAATATGATGTACCCATAGACGATATCGAATCCATGGTCTTAAACTTTATCAAAGAGCGGGAATGTCCCACTTAACCATACTGCATCCAGTTGATGTGCAATCAGCTTGTTTTTCCAGTCTGACATATACAATTAAATAAACAGAACAATAACATGGAAGAGTTTGATATTTTTATAAGCTATTCACGCAAAGATTTTGACGAGGTTTATGCGCTTAAACAATCTATTGAAGAGCATATTCCAGGCGTTAAATGCTGGTTTGACATGGATGGCATTGAGTCGGGTGAGGAGTTTACCGAGAAGATTGTTTCTGCCATTGAGAGGTCTAAGATTGTGCTGTTTGCCGTGTCTGAGAACTCCATTGCATCTTCTTGGACAAAAAAGGAGGTTCGCTACGCTGCAAATAATGGACTGAGGATTATTCCTGTCTTACTTAAAGATGCAAAAATGTCAGGGTGGTTTTTGTTTGAATTTGGTAGTATTGACTGCATCCCGATTCAAAACGACTTGGCATTTAATAAGATGCTGAGTAATCTCGCGGACTTAACAGGCAAGCCGTTGAAAACAGATAAGCCCGTTGTTCCTCCTGTCGAACTCACACCCCCTCCGGTTATTAAATACTTCACGTATCCTGAGGATGCAGATATGCATGAAGGAAGTGAGTTTCCGCTGTCATGGAACGTTGAGAATTGTACGAAAGTCCAATTAAAGTTTGGAAGGAGTAATCCGATAGAGGTCGAACCTAAAGGGGAACATGTTTTTAAGGTACGTTTGTCAAGATGCACCATCGTTCTTATTGCGTATAATGGCGAATCAAAGGTGGAGAAGAGGATTACCATCACAAAAGAGAAAGGTGTGATGGGCAAATTATCTTCCTGGATGTATAAGAAAACGAAGAAGTACCTAAAGTAAAGAGCTCAACTTTCGGAAGTTGATTTAGGAGTGTAGGAGTCTGGGAGTTTAGGAGTCTGGACATTAGTTCTGATTCAGGAAATCCCGGCAAAAGAGCAAAAACATCTATCGTCTAAACTCCTAAACTTCTACGCTCGGCCAAGGTCATCAGGCCTTGGACGCTCTGCTTGCAGAGAACTCCTAAACTCCAAAAAGTTTAGAACAACCGACGCTCGACCTTGTTCGCTTTGCTTGCAGAGCGCTCGAACTTATTCGCTTCGCTTGCAAAGAACTTCAATCAAAACTGTAAAACACTTATGCATAAAAACACTCCGGAAACATCTTCTAACTCCTAAATGCAATTCATTGTGAGACGAGGATTTCCTTTGCCTATCACGGCCATGACGATGCCAGGCCAGTGCTGGTACAATTCGCCTGCCATCTGGAAATTTGCTTCTTTCACTCTCTTCTCGAAGTCATCGAAAATGTCTTTCTTCAGGAAAAGATTGTTGCCAAACCCAAGGTTCACATGCTTCCAATTCTCGTTTTTCGACTCGCTACCCAAGAGGTGGAAATCAATATCTTCAATCACAGGGATGATGTCCTTGATATGATCCCTATGAAGATTACCATAGTAATAGTTCGCATAATAGACCTTTCCATCCATATCTATCATGCAAATACCGCCTCCATCACCCATCGCGCCTTCGAACGCATAGGAGAATGCGACGAGGTCGAGATTCTTGTACGCTTCGTAGTTTGAGTTCGTAATTCTATCGACTGTCATGATTCAACAATGTTTTAGTGAGACGAAAAGAGGAACTTTATGTAGTTTCCTAATTGCATGAACATCTCCTTCCTTACTCGACTATCCCAAAAAGATTGCCATGCGATGGGCAGTAACAGCCAGATCCAGCGAAGGGTTCCGCTGAAGGTGGTCCTCACAGGGTCGAAACCGAGATATGATGGTCGGAACCTCTTGCGTTTCATCTCGCGAGAATCTGCATCAGTCCAACGGGGAACAGGCTCCAAATCAGGTTCTTTTGCTAGATTACTAGGTATTTCACTCACGGCGCCAGCCTCCAGCAACAGTTTGAAAAGCTCTTTCATGCACGCCTTTGTGTGGCAAAACATCTGCTGCTCAGAAAACCGAACAACATACCACCCTGCGTCAAGGAAACGCTGGTTGCGCTCTTCGTCTACATTCGATCCGTCTTTTTTTAGATAGTGGGTGGGATGCCCCGAACCAGAATAGGGCTCATCTGTTTCAATGTCTACACAGATGCTACCATCCCTGTAGACCAAATCGGGTTCGTAACGATGACCATTCAGACAGATACACACATCTTCGCCGATGTTCTTAATTCCATATCTGAACACTCGAGCCATCGAAACCAGTTCTGAGGGTCCTTTCTTCTTGTTCTTTCCACCCCGAACCTTCATAGGTTTTACGACTGCCGTTCCAGGCGCAGGATGCAATATGACGGGATATGTTTGTATCATGGACGATTGTTGTTTTATCTATTGAAACCACCATAACCTTTCTGTCAGGAATGGTTCTGAAGAGGTTAGTATACTCCGTTTGTTGTCTTTCACGAAAGAAACTGCATGCAAAAATAGTGATTTTATCTATAACAAAAGAAAAAACGTTGTTTTTTTAGTTCTTCTTCGATATATAATTATTGCTGTCCGCTAAAAACATCGCCTTTTATCTCCTATGTTTGGGAGTTTAGGAACGTGGACGATACTTTGTGATGCTCCATTCAGCCGAGACATCTATTGTCCAGACTCCAGCGGCTGAAGCCGCGAAAACTCCTAAACTCCCAAACTCCTTAGACATGATAAACTTGAATAAGTTTGTTTTGATTCGTTGTAAAAAAAACAGCACTAAAAACTTTGCGTTCTCAATCTTTTTGTTTATATTTGCAGCGTGTTGCACTGTCTATATGATGTTGTGGCACGGACCCCACGCCGATGCTGCCGTTCATACGGTGGCGGAAGATGTGGAGGGCTTTTATCGATAAGCGTTATTGACGCTTGGTTTTTGACGTTCTGAAACTTAGCACACTTCGGTCATGTCAAGGAAACCTTGCAGTGATGATGCTCATGGGTATGTTCTTAGACATACCCTCTATTTGCCTTTCCAGACCATGGAAAGGATGAGAGGTGTATGATGAACATATCGGCGTGAGGTCTCGTTGCTCGTTTCTGACATGACGGGCAAGTGCTAAGGCCTCAGAACGTGAAGCGAGCGACAGCGGGCTTCACGCTTATTGTACCAAACAAACCTTATTAACTATTAACCGTCCGAACGGGAGCCATAGGACACAAAACATGAAGCAATGAAAAAGATAATCTTTCTGACGCTTCTCTGCTCACTTGTCCTTCCCGTCGTGGCCGCAGCGGGCACCGACGACGACGTGGCAGCGAAGCCCAACGTCATCTATGTAGAGAGCGCTACCGTCGCACCAGGTTCCGACGCGATGATAACGGTCCGGCTGAAATCGAGCAATGCCTACGTGACGGCCTTCCAGTTCGACCTGTGCCTGCCCGCAGGTGTCACCATCGACGGCGACGTGTCTGGCGCCATCCGCAAATCCGAGCTGGAGACCAGCAACCACCAGCTCTATGCGGCATGGATGAAGAGCGGTGCCTGCCGCGTCATCTGCTACTCGTCAGGCAACGACAGGTTGAAGAGCCGCGATGGTGAGGCCGCCGTCATCGACATCAAGGTTGACGGCAACGTGAAGCCCGGCACCTATCCGATTATCCTGCGCAACGTGGAGATAGCACGTGTTGACGGAAGAGCCAGCTCCAAGCTCAGCAAGGTTCAGACCACACTCACAGTGCAGACCGCCGACATCCCCACCGACATCCAGACAGCCGGCACAGGTGAGGGCACTGACGACGCCACCTACAATGTGCTGGGCCAGAAGGTGAAGAAACTGCGCCGTGGCCAGATCGGCATCCGTCGCGGAAAGAAAACCATAGAGAAATAAGGAGGAACGACGATGAAAAAGACTACATTCAATTGTGCAGGACGAAGCTTCCTGTTTCTCCTGTCCCTGCTGCTCGGCACAATGACGGCACAGGCTGTTGAATACAACTATAACGGCCTGTATTTCGACCTCGACGTGACAACACAAGAGGCCACGTTCATCAACGGCGGCAGCTACGGCACCTACTCAGGTACCATCAACATTCCCGAAACATTCGTCGGTGCGAAGAACCTGACCTACACAGTGACGGCCATCGGCGAGAGCGCCTTCCGAAACTGTTCAAACCTGACCTCGGTGAGCATCCCGAATACTGTTACGGAAATCGGTGCATACGCCTTCTATGGCTGCTCGGGCCTTACCGCTCTTGCCATCCCGAGCACTGTGGTAGAAATCGGTGCCTATGCCTTCTATGGCTGCTCAGGCCTGACCGCCATGGCTCTACCGCCTTTCGTGACCGCCATCAAGGCATACACCTTCTACGAGTGCAGCAAGATGACGTCGGTCACCATCCCGTCGAACCTGACGACCATCGAGGGCAATGCCTTCCGCGGCTGCATCAAGCTTCCGCGTGTGACGCTCCCTCAGACGCTGACTTCTATCGGCGAGCAGGCGTTCTACGGCTGCACGAGCCTGGCCACGGTGTCCATGTCGAATGCGCTCACCGCCATAGGTTCAGAAGCCTTCCGTGGCTGTACAAGTCTGACCGCCATCACACTTCCCAATGTGCTGACCACCATCGGCAGCGGTGCCTTCTACGGCACGACGTCCCTTCAGTCCGTCACCATCCCCGCCTCGCTAACCTCCCTGGGCAGCGAAGCCTTTGATGGCAGTGGCTTGCAGACACTGACCTACGCCAGCGGCTGCACGACGGCGTTCCGTACCTACGCCACAGGGCTGACCAGTGTCACAATGGCGTCGACCATCACGACCATCCCCGACTATGCGTTCTACAACTGCTCGCAACTCTCCACGGCCACCATCCCCTCGAAGGTGAAGACCATCGGTGCGAATGCCTTCTACGGCTGTTCGAAGCTGACCAAGGCCACCATCCCCGCCGCTACGACGAGCATCGGCGAGAATGCCTTTGCAGGCAGCGGACTGACCACGCTTACCTACGCGAACAATACAAAGAACGCGCTGCGAACCTACGCCACGCAGCTGACTAAGGTGACGCTGCCGACCTCGCTGAAGAGCATCGCCGACAACTGCTTCTACAATTGCACGAAGCTTGCCACCATCGCCCTTCCCGAGGGCCTGGAGACCATCGGCGCCAATGCCTTTAAGAGCTGCAGCGCCCTGACCGCCCTGACCGTCCCGTCATCGCTGACGGCCATCGGTGCAGACGCCTTCGCCGGCACCAATATCCAGACCTTGGTCTATGCCCAGGGCTGCACCACCGCCCTGCGCACATACGCCACCACACTGTCCTCAGTGTCCATCCCGAACACGTTGGCACACTTTGCCCCCAACGTTTTTGCTGGCTGCAACAGTCTGGTCAACATCCACATCGCCGACCTGGAGATGTGGAATTACATCTTCTCGCAGGAGAACAGCAACCCATTGCCCGTTGCCCACCGCATCTACCTGAACGGCAACAAGCTCACCGCCCTGAACGCCGACTTCGGCTGCGAGGTGGCCAGCTATGCCTTCACACAGTGTCTGGGCCTGAAGCAGGTGAACATCACCAACAGCATCACGGCTATCGAGGACTATGCTTTCATGCAGTGTCCCGACCTCGAGGCGGTTGCCATGGGCAGCGGTACCGAGCGAATCGGGATGAACGCCTTCCAGGGCTGCACGTCCCTTTCGGCCGTGCGCCTGGGCAAGGGTCTGAAGACGATTGGCAAGAACGCCTTCAACGGCTGCTCGGAGCTGAACAGCCTGCTCATGGGCGACAACGTGCAGAAGATCGACGAGGGCGCCTTCCGCGGCTGCTACAAGCTGGTGAAGGCACAGTTGCCCGCCACGCTGACCACCCTCGGCACGTCGGCCTTCCGCGACTGCTACGAGCTGCAGGAGGTCATCATTCCGGCAGGCGTCGCCACCATCCCCGACTACGCCTTCTACGAGTGTCGGAAAATGGAGACCTTGGAGATTGGAGAGGCCGTCACCAGCATTGGCAACTATGCCTTCTACGGCTGCAAGAGCCTGCACATCCTGAACGTCCCCAATGCCACGAAGACCATTGGCGACTATGCGTTCAACAATTGCGAGACCATCCGCTACACCTACCTCGGCACGGGCATCAACAGCATCGGTTCCTACGCCTTTGCCAACAACTACAATGTGGTGGGCTTCTACTGCCGCGCCATCAGTGTGCCCTCGTGCAACAGCAACGCCTTCAGCGGCTCTGACCCTGAATATGCCATCCTCTACGCACCCGATGAGTCGCTGTCTGCATACTCGAATCAAGAACCGTGGGAGAGTTTCGGAACGAAACAGGGTCTATCCTCGGCTCCCGTCTTCGTCAGCAGCATTACCCTGTCTGCTCCCGTACTCATTATGGAAGAGCAGGACATGGCTCAGATTACGGCAACCGTAGCTCCGCAGGATGCCACGAACAAAAGAGTGAACTGGGAGAGCAACAACCAAGAAGTGGTCTATGTCAACAAGTCGGGAAGCGTGATGGCCAACGAAGAGGGCATTGCCACCATCACCTGCAAGGCGGCCGACAAAAACGGCGCCACAGCCAAGAGTCTGGTCATCGTGGCCAACAACTTCAAGCAGACCACAAGTGTCACATTGTCAAGCACGTCGCTCACGCTTGCTGAAGGCAAGGAGGCCCATCTGACGGCGACCACGGTTCCCTCCGACGCCACCTACGGCGCCGTGACCTGGAGCAGCAGCAACCCGCTGGTGGCGCAGGTGAGCGACGTGGGCTATGTCACGGCCCTCTCCGTGGGCACGGCCACCATCACCTGCGCGGCTGCTGACGGCAAGGGCGCACAGGCCACCTGCACCGTGAAGGTGACGGAACCCGTCGATCCGACCATCGGCGACGCCAACGAGGACGGCAACGTGTCGGTGGGCGACCTCACCTACGCTGTCAGCGTCATCCTGCAGGGCATCATCGAGCAGGGCGAGGACATCTCGCTCTACGACATGAACGGCGACGGAGAAATCACCATCGACGACGTGGTGGCCATAGCTGACGTTATCCTCGGCTACGACCATGAGCCGGTGATGCGGTTGCTGGGACTCAATGCCCATGACATGACCGTTGGCATCGGAGAAGAGGTTCAGCTGAAGGGGTATGGCGTTCCCTATAAGCTCATGAATACGGACAATGTGCAATGGAGCAGTTCAGACGAGAACGTGGCGACAGTGGACGCAACGGGTCTGGTCGTCGCTGTCAGTGCAGGAACGGCCATCATCAGAATTGACGCCAATGATGGCAGCGGACTCTATGACGAATGTGTCTTGACAGTGGACGATTCATACGGTCTCACCGACGGCCACTCGTGGGTGGACCTCGGCCTGCCCTCCGGCACGCGATGGGCCACGATGAACCTTGGCGCCCTCTCGCAGCAGGAATACGGCAGCTACTACGCCTGGGGCGAGACGCAGCCGAAGGACAACTACGACTGGGACACTTACCAGCACTGCAACGGCTCGGCTACCGAGCTTACCAAATACTGCACCACGCCCAACAAGGGCACGCGCGACGACAAGACCGTGTTGGAGACAGCCGACGACGCGGCCACAGCTACATGGGGCGAGAACTGGTGCATGCCCACGGAAGACCAGTTTGCCGAACTCTTCGACGATGCTTATACCACCTCTGTGTGGACGGAGCAGAATGGTCTTTATGGTCGCCTCATCACCAGCCGCGTCAACGGGAATTCCGTGTTCCTGCCCGCAGCAGGCTACATGAACGGCAACTCGCTGAGCAGCGCAGGAACCGGTGGCTACTACGCCACAAAGGACCTCTCAGCTGATGACTGCGACTACAACCGCTCGCTCAACCTCGGCTCCTCAACAGCCACGGAGAGTGACATCTACCGCTGCTATGGACAGAGCATCAGGCCTGTGGGGTTCATCACACACATTGATATTATCCCATCCACCGCCATGATGAAAGTAGATGAGACACTCACCCTGCAGGCTGCCCTGGTCACACCCTTCGGCACTGCATCGCCCGCGTTCTCTTGGACGAGCAGCAACAGCACAGTGGCCACCGTGAACGACCAGGGTAACGTGACGGCGAAAGCCATCGGCCAGGCCGTCATATACGCTTCCTTCTACAACGAGCTACGCGGCTCATGCACCATCTTTGTAAATGGCCTACAAAGTGATGGTACACTGACCATCAACGGGGTTACATACAAAATGGTACATATTGACGGTGGCACGTTCCAGATGGGTGCCACCTCTGAGCAAGGGAACGATGCTTACGGCAATGAGGAACCAGTTCACAGCGTGACGTTGTCCGACTACTACATTGGCGAGACGGAGGTGACTCAGGAGCTTTGGCAGGCAGTAACGGGTCAGAAGCCCACGTCGTATGGCCAACAATGGAGCAGTTCTTTCGGCCTCGGAAACAACTATCCTGCTAACTTTGTCAATTGGAATGACTGTGAGGAGTTTATAACCAAGTTAAACCAGTTGACAGGCCAGAATTTCCGACTGCCCACGGAGGCGGAGTGGGAGTTTGCTGCCCGTGGCGGTAACAGTTCTCAGGGCTATAAGTATGCCGGAAGCAATGACCCTTCGAAGGTGGCTTGGTATTATAACAACTCTATTAGTCCCCATCCCGTTGGTACTAAATCCCCCAATGAGCTTGGCCTTTACGACATGAGCGGCAACGTGGAGGAGATTTGCCTGGACTGGTATGGCAGTTACAGCTCTTCAGCCCAAACGGACCCTGTCGGTCCATCGTCGGGTGAGTTTGGTGTGAGGCGCGGGGGCAGCTATTACAGCAAGACGAGGGATTGCCGCGTTTCCAGACGCAGTAGTACCCCCCGGCAGAACAATGCTCCGGCTTGGGGGCTACGTCTTGCCCACCCGCTCTACTAATCCTTCTTCAAATAATAAAGAGAAAGCCGAATCGCTTGAAAGGACGAAGGCAAAAGTAAAAAACTCAATCAAAATGCCAAAACATATTATACCAAATGAGGCACAGGCACTTATCAGCCTTATCAAGAAACATCTGGCCAGAACAAACAGAAATAACCACAGTATTATCAAGAGCTTCCAAGATGCTTTATGCACCGCTCTGAATAATCATACCCAACAAACGGGGTATGTATGGAAAAAGGAAGTAAAAATGAAAGCGATGCAAGGTATAGCTGCAACATTGTTGACAACAGTGAATGATTCTGTGGATATTCTAGGAACAGGTAAAAAAGGAGCCCCTATCTACATTATAGAATTAGATGCCTCAAGGGCAGACCAAGTCGCAAAGAAAATCCTGTCGAGAATGGCTCTCTTAGGTCTGCAAAACGATATCGTCTACATTGCCATGATGTACCCCGACACCCAGAATGGCCTCAGTCAGTGTGAGAAATACATCAAATATGGCAGGGCCATATTACAATCCGTCAATCCTAAGTCTGAGATATTAGGACTCTACATGGACCCTGCCGCACCTAATATAATGGTTATTTAATAGAGTTCTCTATCAAGACTGTGTCGAATAGGTTCCGTCCTTATAGTTGGACGGAACCTATTTGTGTCATTTCGGCAGAACGAGGAACTTGTCGTGTAACAACAATTAAATATGTGTTTTCGTTTCTTTCGTTAAATTCGTTGTCGTTTTAAAATAGGTGGTGGAAACTGTCAGGGATAACTTTTTCCGTCAAAAATCATTGCAGATTGAAAATGAAAGGTTATCTTGGCAACGCTTACTAATCAAAAATATCTTGTATGATTGAATTGAACACAGAGACTCAGAGGCACAGAGTTTTTTTGTTTTTGCACAAGACCTCTGCGTCCTCTGTGTCTCTGTGTTCAATACTCAACTTTCGCAAGCTCGCTTGCTTCAGTTTTAGAGGTGAGAGGTAAGAGGTGAGAGGATACTTCTTTCCACTTCCTTGTTGATGCTTCTATTCCAGGCATTTCACCTTTTCTCTTACCTCTTACCTCTGCTTGGTCGGATTTGCAATCCGACCAATATGGAATATCAGGATTTACAATCCGAGAAAAGCTTGTCAGAGATTATGCTAATCGCATTGAAAATGCTTTTACTCAGAGTGGACGGATTCTTTGCAAGCAAAGCGAACAAGTTCGAGCGCAATTCCGACCAAGCGGATAATATGTGTTTTCGTTTCTTTCGTAAGATTCGTTGTCGTTATAAAATGGGTCGTGGAAACTGACAGGTATAACTTTTTTCCGTCTATAATTGGAGTGGCGTTGTTTTGGTCAGTCTGTAAGAGTCCGTGGCCAAAAATCCAGACGTGGGTTGAATTCATCGCCATTTGCTTGCACGTCTCGAGATTTTTTACGAACTTTGCATCATGATGGTAAGCATCAGAAAGAAACAAACCCGGTCATAAACATTATAATACCAAGCAATGAGAAAAACAGCACTTTGCACAGGGTTTCTGCTCATATCACTGTTTGCGATAGGGAGCATGAACAACAACACGATGGCGATGCAAGAAAAGTCGGAGCTAATGAACGTGGCTGAAGAGGACTCCGTGGTGGACTCTCTCGATGTGGACTCTTTTGAAATGGATGACGACGAAGAGTATACAGGAAGGGGCCTCAACGACATCCGCTTTGAAAACTTTGAGTATATGGACTGGATAGACAACGACTACATACGCTGTCTGCGCAGCTATCTCGACGACTTCAACAGCGGAAAGATTGAGGATGAGGAACTGGAAGCATACAGACAGAAGGTGCGCGGAAAGTTTGTCATCGCCTCCAGCAACCCTTTTATGATGGGAGGACTGTTGGTCATGGTGATGTTTGTGGACCATCCCGACGACATCTATTCGGCATGGGTGTATAGCAGTGTTGACACGGAGACGGAAACCATTCTGGACTATTCTGTGCGCTCGTTTTCACTTTGTGATGAGAAAAGCGGACTGACCACGGAGACGCTTCGCGAACTGATGAAGGAACATCCGGAGTATAAGGAATGGTAGAAGAAGATGAAGAAAGCACTCAGAACGATTTTGAAGGCGGGCACACTGGGCGGCATCGGCTGTCTGGCTGCGCTGCTGGTGTGCAACCATCTGGTGACGTCGCACGCCAAGGGAAGGGTATTCACCGAGCTGGACAGCATCCCGAACAGCGACGTGGCACTGCTGCTGGGCACAACGCCCCACACCCGCATCGGACATCGCGTGAACCAGTTCTACACCTATCGCATAGACGCTGCCGAAAGGCTCTACAAGGCGGGCAAGGTGAAGACCATCCTGATAAGCGGTGCTGAAGACAGCCTGGACGGAGTAAACGAGGTGGAGAGCATGAGGGATTCGCTGGTGGCACGCGGTATTGATGCCCGTTGCATGGTGCTCGACGGCAAGGGACTACGCACGCTCGACTCCGTGGTGCGCGCCGTAAAGGTGTACGGACTCAGCAGTTTCGTGGTGGTATCGCAGCGTTTCCATAACGAAAGGGCCATCTATCTGGCCGACCATCTGGGACTCAACACAGAAAACATCACAGGCTACTGTGCTGCCGACGCCACGTCGAACACCGCCTTCCTGACTTACATTCGCGAGTATTTTGCCCGCGTGAAAGTCTTTCTCGACATTCTTTTGAAATAATGCTATTCAACTTTCGCATTCGCTCAACTTCTTGGAGTTCAGGAGTTCAGGAGTTCTCTGCAAGCAGAGCGACCAAAGGTCGAGCGACAGGAGTTGCAGACGATAGTGCTGAAGGCTCTCTTTGCGTCAGTTTACAGGGGTTGGAAGTATTGTCT
>JAEEGL012809518.1_pt1 | contig 17117 bp, 13 predicted proteins | sample 9134231 | NCBI WGS metagenome assembly JAEEGL01 (sample SAMN16246548, study PRJNA631951) | gut metagenome | biome: gut microbiome; feature: rumen; material: fiber-attached | host: Bos | place: Iran: Karaj | collected 2018-10
CAGCGAGGTCTGCCATTTCAGTAAGTGGCTCGACGGCGACATCAGCAACCCTCGCTTTGTGGAGGTCTCCGCCGACAGCCTCTTCACCGCCATCTTCATCAACGACACTGTGCCTCTCTCCATCTCCGCTCCCTCCTCTCCCCACTCGCTGACTCTCCGCCCCAACCCTACAAGCGGCATGGTCGAGATCTCTGCCCGCGAAACGCTCTCCTCTATTGACCTCTACGACATCTCCGGCCGCCACGTTTTGCACTTCGAGCCTCTCTCGCCTTCTGCCTCCCTCGACCTCTCCCTCCTCGCCCCAGGTCTCTACACCCTCAGGGCGACAACACAAGGCGGCTCAGTGTACACCGACAAACTTCTTGTGAAAAGACAATAAAACCAAGAAACCCTATCCGTCAGCCTTGTAGTTGTTCCGCCCAATTTATCGACAATGCGCTTTCAAAAATTATGTTGTATTTGTCAAGGGCCAGTCACAACAAAGCGACACATTTGGCGTTATGCTGATATGAACAGTCTATCGAAAAACCAACTAAAAAATCTGATCGCCTTCCGTCAGCAGAAACGCTGCGATGAAGATGGTGTTTTCGTCGTTGAGGGCATCAAGATGTGCGACGAGGCTTTGCAATCGAGTTTCAAAATAATTACAATATGCGGCACCACGGAGTATTTACAATCACATCGCTCCATACTGCCACCAAGCAGCGATATTTATGAAGTAAACGGCGAGCAACTAGAGCGTCTCAGCAACCAGCGCACCCCTAACAAGGTGTGGATGCTTGTTGAAAGAGTCTACCCAGCGCCAAACACAACAGCAAACACTCTCGTATTAGCTCTCGACGGACTACAAGACCCTGGGAACATGGGCACAATAATGCGTACCGCCGACTGGTTCGGCATAAGAAGGATTGTGTGCAGCCACGACACTGTGAGTTGTTACAATCCCAAAGTGGTACAGTCTTCAATGGGGGCAATATTCCGCACAAATGTGGAATACTGCGACCTCGCCGAAAAACTTGACAACCTGTCGAAGGAAGGCTTCTCTATTTATGGCGCGATGCTTGACGGCGAGAGCATTTACAAGGCGGAAAAAAAGAGTCCTTCGGTGCTGGTGATTGGCAACGAAGGACATGGTATAAGCGAAAAAATCTCGTCGAAGATAGAGCGACGTTTAACCATCCCCAACATAGGAGGCACATGCGAGTCGCTCAACGCCGCTGTGGCTACAGCAATATTGGTCAGCGAATTCTATCGATAGATATCGCTCCCCATAAGGTAACCTCCAACATACTGTTCCACACCATCCGGCACAGAGGCAAAAGGAGCGTCATAGCCCACACTGCGCAGCTTTGTGAGATCGGCCTGAGTGAAATACTGATACTGATGACGCACAGAATCTGGCATATCAATATATTCGATAACAGGGTCTAAACCCATAGTACGAGCCACGCTCTGTGCGACAACATTGTAGGATGTAGCATTCCCTGTGCCCACATTGAAGAGTCCACTTACATCGCGGTGCTCCAACATCCACAGCATGACATTGACACAGTCGCCAACCCAGACAAAGTCGCGCCTCTGCTCGCCATCGGCGAAATCATCTCGATAAGATTTGAAAAGGCGGACTTTCCCTGTTGTGCGAAATTGCTCGTAAAAATGACGCATCACACTCATCTGCATACCTTTATGATACTCATTAGGACCGTATACGTTGAAAAACTTGAGTCCAACAACCTGAGTAGCGCTACCTCCAATGGCTGAGGCGATATATTTGTCGACCGAATTCTTGCTCCAACCATAGGGATTGAGTGGTCGCAGGGAACTTATAAACTTCAAGTCGTCTCGATCTACAAAACCATGTTCGCCACCTCCGTATGTGGCAGCTGAAGAGGCATATATAAGTGGAGTATTGTGGGCAATACAGAAATCGAACAATTTGACTGTGAGTTGAAAATTGGAACGCACTATTAGGTCAACATCTGTCTCGGTGGTAGAGGATATGGCTCCAAGATGCATCACCGCTTCTATATCTGATGGATGCTTTTCCAGCAACATGTCTATCTGCGATGGAAGAAAAAACTGCAACGCACCTCTTTTTGCCACGTTCCGCCATTTGTCGCCCTTGCCAAATTCGTCTACAACGGCAATGTCGCGATATCCTCTATGCTCCATCTCCGCCAAGAGATTCGAACCTATGAATCCGCATGCCCCAGTTACAATATACATAAAATGAAATAATTAATTCAGATATTCCAGATATATTGTCGTCCTTGAAATAAATGAATGGAAAATAAAATGATTCCCATCACTGTTTTACTGCTGTCATATCTGCAGTGCCTGTAATGTTGCCGTAACTGCTATTTGCAGCAAGCGTTGCTGTCCATGACGAAACTCCATTTACAGGCTTCGATATTACAGGAAATGTGACATTTATTGTCATCGGAATGTTCATGATGGTTTCATTGATCATTATAGGATCAACATGAAGTCCCTTGTCATTTACATATCCATTAGTGGTTTGTCCTGCCAGTGTCAACTTCACATCTCCCTTGTCTCCATCCAAAACAATGGAAGCATCCATGTCCGACAAAGGAATATCCTGACTTCCTAGAACAGGTATTTGTAAATGCGCTATTGTGCTGACAGTATAATTACCTGCGAACTCCTCGGCATAATTCACCTGATTTTGCTGGTCTTCTTTATCTTTTTTACACGATACAAAGGCTATCATAGCCACTGCCATTAGGCAAAGAATGATTCTTTTCATGATTATTTATTTTTGGAGATTATTACAATGCAAAGTTACAAAATAAAATCATACAATATGAAAATAATTACATATTGCTGATTTTCAAAATCCACGACGACAACATGCTAAGCGCTTCAGGAGCAAAAGTCTCTTCAATATCGAAATATTCGGAAGGTAGGCCTGTGGTGCAATGCTGCATAAGATGATTGAGCCCTGGAAAAAGATATGTCTCGGCTCTGCCTGATGTCAGCTTTTTTATCTCTTCTAAATTCGATGGGGGCACCTGTATGTCTTTCTCGCCTCCGAGCGCCAATATTGGACATTTGACGCGTGTCAGATAGTTTCTATTATCTATTTTCAAAAAGGATTTCATCCAGGGTATCTGCAACTGTGACGATAACATTATTGCATCGGCTCGTCTCATGTTTATCTTCTTGCGCTCTTCTTTCGATAATTTCGAACAATAACTATCGGCAACTTGTCGACATAAAGCCTCTACTTCACTGGCTTCAGCGGTGTCAACAATAGTAAACATGGCCTCTAAACTCTTCAGTCGTATGTCAATTAGTCCCTGTGGAACATTATTTGCCTCATACATAGCTTGATTTTGTTGTAGCATTATTTCGGCTCCACTACACGACTGACCTGCAAGAAGGACTATAAAAGCTACTCTCTTGTTTCGCGAGGCTACTATGCTGGCTATCAATGCACCTTCGCTATGACCGACTATACCAACTCTTTTACTGTTGATATGGGGTTGTTTGCGCAAATAATCGAACACGGCTTCTGCATCGTCGGCAAAATCAAGCGTTGTCGCACTCTCAACATCTCCTTTCGTGCCTCCTACTCCTCGATCGTCATAGCGCAACACCGCAACTCCAGCTCGGGCCAAATGGTCTGCTATTACCTTAAATGGTTTATGCCCCATCAGTTCTTCATCTCGATTCTGCTGCCCACTTCCGCTCACCAGCACCACCGCGGGATATGACCCGTCGCCTTGTGGCAAGGAAAGTGTTCCCGTAATAACTACTCCTGCTTTCTTCCTTGTTATGACGACCTCTTGTTCGCTGTATGGATATGGTGGATTGGGGGTTTGAGGTCGGTTTAGTTTGAAAATGCCATCAGTAGGTGAAAAATGCATGTTTGAACGCATTAGACCCTGTCGCATGGTCCCCGTGAATGTACCTTCTGAAGCATTCCACACCAACACCATTTTCACTCCTGTGGACTTGTGCGTGATACGCATTGTGTCACCACTATAACTCCACTCCGAAGCTGGCATGGCTTCTGCTGTCTGTATAGGACTGTATAGCACTGGACGTATATTGTTGCCTTTGTCCGCGTTTCGCTCAAATGTTATGTTAATGGGCAGCACCGCCTCTTCGAGCATGCCAAGCCACCACTTGCCAACAAATTCGTCGTTTATAAATGTCTGCGCGTTGGCAAATGCAGATATAACTATCAATAACAATGTTATAGCGATTCTTCTCATCATTTGATTTTTCTATACTCTTAATGTTTCTCTAATCATTTCCACTTCAGTGTCTCGATAAGATGGTCCATGTCTTGCTGTAGATATTCCAACACTGGGGCTAGGGAGTCATTGTTGGGCACACAGTCTATATATAACGATCCTCGCAAGAAATGGTTTACACTGTCGGTGGCCCAAAACTGATAGGTCGAGGCTACATTCTGACCTTTCAGCAGATAGGAGGTCGCATATACTCGCTCTTCCTCGTTGACAAAAAGTCGCTCATCTATGCCCGACGAGAAACTATAATGTTTTGTCAGCAGTTGTGTCGATGTGTCTATCTGGCCGGCAAGGTCTCCTTTCTCACGTAGTGGAATATAGGTGAGAAATATCACTCCGTTATAGGCTGGATATTTGATATCAACCCATTTTAGACGGCGCTCATTTTTCTTCAGTGTCACCAATGTGCCGCTGTTGGTTTCAAACGTGAACGGCAGGTCGACAACATCTATTGCCGATGTGTCGGATCCTATGTGCATTGAATCGGGCTCAGCATACTGGTGCCCAGGAAAATCAATGCGCATATATCCCTTGGGTTTGGGGGTATACTGTGTGTCACCTCCACAAGATGTGAATTGTGTCAACATTGAAAGCATCACTAATGACAAGATGAGTTTTTTCATAAAAAATAGCTATTTTTGCACAATAAAAAGTAATCTATTTGAATCGTCTATCTTTCATATTACAAGCTAAGACTCAGTACAATATACAGTCACCATTCCTCTTCGACCTCTATAACAATGTCATCATTCCTAAGGTTGGTAAGAATCTTCTGCATGGCAGCGGCATCAAAAACACCGACAAGGTGGACCAAATGCTTTTTAAACTAATGGATCACTATGGGGCTGTCTACGTGAAGGAAAAGAAAATGAATGTTGACTACGAACTTGTTTATAATGACGGTGCTCATATCGGCTTAATGGTGAAACCCCACAAAAGCATAGATCGCGAAAAAGAATGGGCAAGACTTGTCAAAGAACAGATTGTTACTCTTTCTGTGGATTTATTCGATATTGGGTTGGTATTCACCTCGCCAAAACTGTCAAAACAGCATTGGCTGCTGCGATAAACTGACATAAATTACATCAGTAATTCAACTTCTCTAGCATGGGGACAAATTTGCAGTCTCCATATTTTTGTATAGTGACATCTTTTTCTCCCTCTCCATGTTTTTCTATTCTGATCATTTCCTGATGTTCGTTACCTACAGGTATTACCATAACTCCGTCGGACTTGAGCTGCATAAGTAGCGCTGGCGGCACTTCGGGTGCGCCACAAGTGATGATAATGCGGTCAAAAGGCGCATATTCCGGCAATCCCGCATAACCATCTCCTAGAAAACATTTAGCACGGAAACCTAGTTTTTGTAAACGGGGCTTGGAAAGGTCGTAAAGCTCTTTTTGCCTCTCTATTGTGAATACTCTCAAACCCATAGCACAGAGCACCGCTGTTTGATAGCCGCTGCCTGTCCCTACCTCTAGTACTTTCATTTCTGGCTGGGCGTCGAGGAGCTGACTTTGAAAAGCTACGGTTGATGGCTGGGAGATGGTTTGCCCACACTTGATGGGCAGCGCCTTGTCTTCATATGCAATATGGTCGAGCATGGTTTCTAGGAAGAGGTGTCGTGGCACTTTGTCCATAGCGCTAAGAACGCTCTCCCCAAAAATGCCTCTTTTGCGAAGCTGATTCACCATCTGTCGACGCCAGCCTTGATGTTTAAATGTATCCTCCATTTCTCTCATCTCAGTTTCTATAACCTTGGGCAACAAGTGTTATAGTTGTGTTCTGTGGCGTCACCATTACCGCGGGCATCCCCTCTTCGGTAATATGTCCTATAATGTGGACTCCTTCCATATCTTTCACCTTCTCATAGTCTTTCTGGTCTATGGTGAACAGCAGCTCGTAGTCCCCTCCACCGTTCAACGCGTTGGATACAGGCAACATATTGTTGCTCATTTCGCTGCACACTCTCGTTGTCTGATAGTCGATGGGTATGTGCTCCTCGTATACCTCACAACCACAATGTGACGATTGGCATATATGCAACAAATCGGATGCCAACCCATCGCTGACGTCTATCATTGAGGTTGGCACAACACCGGCATCCGACAGTTTCTGGACTATATCAATACGTGGCTCTGGTTTCAGAAATCGTTCTAGCACATAGTCATAACTGTCAAGATCGGGCTGAAAATCGGGATTTGCCTGATAAGTGACTTTTTCGCGCTCAAGAATGAGAAGCCCCGAATAGGCACTCCCTAAATCTCCACTGACGCATACTAAATCATGTAGCTTCGCTCCTGTACGGTATGTGATCTTGTCCTCATCTACCTCTCCTATTGCTGTCACTGTAATCACCATGCCCGAACGGCTGCTTACAGTGTCTCCTCCAACAAGGTCAATATCATATCGGTCACAACAAAGACGAATTCCTGCATACAATTCCTCTAACGCCTCCAATGAATAACGGTTCGACACTGCTATGCTCACTTCTATCTGTTTAGGCCTACCATTCATTGCGACAATATTACTTACACTGACAGCTACAGCCTTGTAGCCTAAATGTTTCAGCGGTGTGTACATCATGTCGAAATGAACTCCTTCGGCAAGGGTGTTGACTGTGACTAGTGTCTTCACAGGACCTGTGCCTAATACAGCACAATCGTCGCCTACTCCTTTCACTGTCGTGTCATGATGTCGCTCGAAACCATCGGATAGACGATCCACCAAAGCAAAAATGCCTAATGTGTCAAGCTCTGTACGACCTTCTTGATATTCAAGAGAATCCATAGTTCCATTCTAAAACTTTAACCTTAACGTTAACCAAAACAATACTGTCTTCGTTAACGTTAAGGTTATAGTGATTGTAAATAATAATTATTATTTGATGAATTTGAAATCACGACCTAGGTAATATGCCTGGTCTCCTAGGCTCTCCTCTATACGCATAAGCTGATTGTATTTGCATATTCGGTCGGTGCGGCTTGCTGAGCCTGTCTTGATCAAACCTGCATTCATCGCAACAACGAGGTCGGCTATGGTGGTATCCTCTGTCTCTCCACTGCGATGGCTTATAATTGCGGTGTAGTTGTTGCGCATAGCCAGTGTTACTGCATCTATGGTTTCGCTTAACGTTCCTATCTGATTCAACTTGATAAGTATCGAGTTGGCCACTTTGCGGTCAAGTCCCATGCGTAAACGATCGACATTGGTGACAAAGAGATCGTCACCAACAAGCTGGCATCGGTCTCCAATAGCGTCGGTGTGGAGTCTCCAACCGTCCCAATCATCTTCTGCCATACCATCCTCTATGCTGATGACAGGATATTTCTTAACCCATTCGGTCCAAAAATCGCACATTTGCGATGGGGTAAGCTTGTCTCCTGTGCTCCATTTCAAGTGGTACACATTTTCTTCGGGAATATAGAATTCTGAAGCGGCTGCGTCTAAAGCGATATAAACATCCTCGCCAGGACGATATCCGGCTTTTTCTATGGCTTGGAGTATGCACATTATCGCCTCCTCATTGCTGCCAAGATTGGGAGCGAATCCTCCTTCGTCTCCTACATTGGTCGACATCCCTTTGCTTTTGAGTACACCGCGAAGATTATGAAATATCTCAGCACCCATTCTAAGCGCTTCGGTAAAGGTTGGAGCGCCAACTGGCATAATCATAAACTCCTGAAAATCGATGCTGTTGTCAGCGTGCGATCCGCCATTGAGGATATTCATCATGGGCACTGGTAGTGTGTATGCATTGACTCCTCCAATATAGTGGAATAACTCTTGATTGCTCTCCATGGCCGCTGCCTTGGCACATGCCAAACTGACACCAAGTATTGCATTTGCTCCTAGTCGGCTCTTGTTCTCGGTACCGTCAAGCTCTATCATCTTTTGGTCTATGGCGCGCTGTTCGCTGACATACATCCCTCTTAACTCCTCGTTCAGCACATTGTTGACATTCTGAACTGCCTGCATAACTCCCTTGCCAAGATACTGTGATTTGTCACCGTCACGAAGCTCACATGCCTCATGTACGCCTGTCGATGCTCCTGATGGTACTGCGGCACGTCCCATAGCGCCTTGTTCGGTGAATACCTCGACTTCTACTGTAGGATTGCCTCGGCTGTCGAGAATCTGGCGACCCCTGATACCTATTATTTGACTCATTGTCTGATAATTATTTAATTATTAAGTATTGTATTATTTGTTTTTACGTTTCCTTACTCTCTTCTAAACGTCCCCTCTCTCGTTTTATTGTACCATATCTTTTATTTTTTCTCCTCATATCAATCCTATCTCTTTCCCTCTCTCTCCGCTCTCTGCTGATAATCGCTATTCGGTATGCTGATCTTGTCCCTCTTGCCCTCTCGAATCGTCACGCATCATTGTTTTTTTATTCTATAAAACGAACTCAAATTCTCTCGCTTTTCTCTCCTCTTCCTTTCTCTGGGTTATGCTGATCGACTCCTTTTTTTTGTCTTTGTTTGCATTTGTTTGCATTTATTTGTCATTACTGGTCTTTTTGACTATCGTGACGACATAACCTCTATTTTTGCAAAAAAATTCAAATATCATCCCTCTCTCCCCCTCACTTCTAATCCTCTATACTCCATCCTCTCTTGACTGACAATGAATAAATAATATAACAATGTATTTAATCTTATATTGACTGCAAACATCTATTAATCTTTAATCTTATAAATCTATCCTCTTCATATCATGGCAACTATCAAAAACAAAAAAATCTCCGATTTCCCCAAATCTACAGGCCCTGTGCGCATCTCCACATGGAAAAATCGTGTCATCATTTCCGCTAAAGGCGAAACGGGATTCGTCTCTACTCCCTCTCGTAAGTTCAACGCCGCGCGTTTCTCTCTTCTCCGAAAACTTTTCAGCCCTACACGTCTCTTCGTGAAGGCTGGATTCGCTCATTTTAAAGGACGCCCCTCCGATCGTGCCCTCAAACTTAACTACCGCTCTGCTTTCCCTCAACGCTCCTCTGCTGTCAAACTTTGTTTCCCCAACATCGTCTTCTCTGAAGGCTCTCTGCCTATTCCTTCCAACCTCAAGGCTTCTGCCCTCTCTTCCAACATTATTCTCTTCTCTTGGTCCGACAGTTTCTGTGCCGACGCTTCTCTCATGGTCCTCCTTTACAACCCTGAACTCAACCAGGCTATCGTCAACCTTTCTCTCTCTCTTTGCGACACTCACCATGCTCGTCTCTCCTACGCACCTCACTGGAAAGGCTCTTCCTGCCATATCTATGCAGCTCTCCACGGCAAAAATGACAACAGCCCTTCTGTCTACCTCGGCCTCTTTCCTCTCAACCCCTCTTCTCTTTCTGAGTTCGACAATTCCTCTCTCTTCTTCGCTCGTAAAAACAGACCTTACAAACGTCACCAACCTGAGGATTTCTCTGTCAACGGCATCTCTGGCAAAATGGGACCTCTCAACTTTTTCACAAAAAAAGGTGGCTCCGTAATCGTTCGGGCCAACCCGCGTCGCTACACCCCCCAAACTCTTCCTGAACAACAAGCATGCCATCGCTTCAAAATAGTCAGCCATTTCCTCTACACTATGCACCCGTTCGTCAAAATCGGCTTCAACTTCTCCAACTCTACTACTCTTCCTCACAATGCTGCCATGCGCGCCAACCTCTCTCGTGTCGTTGGCGGCTCCTGGCCCAATTATTCCATCCTTTTCGATAAAGTAATCCTATCTGATGGCTCTCTGCCGTCTCCGACTAATGTCAAAACTTCTCTCTTGCTTTCTCCTCGCGAGACGTCTCTTCTTATTTCTCTCTCTGCTCCCAATAAGGCCGACCAAATCCTCGTAGGTCTCTACAACCCTTATCTCGACACAGCCCTGATCAAGTCTTTTATCATATCTCAATCTCTCTCATCCTTACTTCTTCCCCTTCCTCTCTCGTGGATGCACAACGACAACCCTACATCCAACAACAATGCAATCTTTCATCTCTACCTCTCCTCTGTTTCCCTGCATTCCTCATTTCCAAAACCTACCTTTCTTTCTTCGCCCTCTTTATATTTCCCTGTCACTCCACACCCCTAAATAACTATGAAATCTCTTTGTCTAAAACCACTCAATATTAGGACATTCTATATATTCGCTTAATTCTTTTTCTATAGTAATTAATAGAAAACATCTATTAAACTAAAAAAAATTCAATCTCTCAAAACTCTTGCTGCCTCTATCTCTAGACATTGTTACAACCTACAAATCCATCATTCAATATAACAACTTGTACAATAATATTTTCGCACTCTCGTTATTCGGTTGAGATTTTATTCATTACTAATCCAAAAAATCAAAAATCATGAAAAAAAAATCATTATTAATCATGTGCTTTGTAGCACTGGCATCTTTCTTTGCAATGTCTTGCGACGAAAAAGAAAACAACAACACTAACGAGGACAACATTAACAGTGAAGCTATCGTTGGAACATGGATGGTCAAACAGGTATTAGTTAACGGGGAGGAAATGACACCCGAAAACATGCTTATAATAATGAACGCTGATGGCACCGGTCTTTTGAACGACAATGGTGTGACGGAAAACAATGAATTCACTTGGTCTTTAAATGGCGACCAACTCACCATTAACCATCGTCACGGATCTCCTGTTTTCACCGTCAAACAAATTAACGAGAATGAATTTACCATCACTGGCAACACCATTCCTGGTTTTGACCAAGAAATAGGCGATGTCATTATCGACCTTGAAAGAGTCAGATAATTAATTAACTTCATCTCAATAACAATAACGAAACTATCTTACAAACACTATTCAAATACAATCCGCATTCAGTCCATGAATGCGGATTTATTGTATAACAACCCCTCATCTTATTAAGTATATAACCTACTAAATCTCGAGCAGCCGAAAATAATCAACGATTATTTTGATGGCCGTCACTTGCTCAGACTATAGGGCTTTGTTTCTGATTGCTGGAAGAGTTTCTTGTTGGGTCTGCTACCCATGTCGAACTCAAGAGTACCTCCCTGCATCAGCATATCGTATGTGACGTATGCCTGGTTGTACGCCATGCCGTTCCAACGCACCTGTTGTATGTAACGGTTCTTGTCGCTAACTTTTGGTGCTTTTATCTCGAGGTATCTGCCACTGCCCATGCGCACTTTCATGTAGGGCAGGTATGGAGCACCAATAACATACTGTCCGCTGCCTGGACATACGGGGTAAAACCCCATAGCGCTAAAGACGTACCATGCCGACATCTGACCGCAGTCATCGTTGCCACATAGACCGTCGATATGGTTGCGGTACATCTTATTCATCACCTCGCGCACCCAGTACTGCGTCTTCCACGGTTGTGAGGTCCACATGTAGAGATAGGGAATATGATGGGACGGCTCGTTGCCGTGTACATATCCGCCTAACATCCCCTCGCGGGTGACATCCTCGGTCTCAGCGAAGAACTCGTCAGGCACATGCATGGTGAAGAGGGTGTCCAGTTTGCGTACAAAGGCCTTCTCTCCTCCCATCAGCTTCATCATTCCGTTCACATCGTGCGGCACATAGAAACTATAGTTCCACGCATTGCCTTCAATCAAGCCCTCGCCACTGGTGGAAAGCAACGAATAGGGGGTCTTCCAGCTGCCATCGCTGTAACGCGCGCGGACAAAGCCGTCCTTATACACATTGCGGTAGCTCAACGCCCTCTGACGATAGCTCTCTCGCACAGAATCTTCATAGGCTTTCGCCTCGGGCAGAAAATACCCCAGATGGTTCTCCATCGCCCAATAGACGCACCAGTCCTCATAAGCGTTCTCGAGGGTGACGGATGTCCCGTTGCGACTCTTGTCGAAAGGCACATAGCCCTGTTCTTTGTATAGACCGGTAAAGTCGTAGTAGTCCACATTGGAGGTGGAGAAGATGGAATGCATGGTTTCAATTTTTTGCTTAATGTCGGCATGGAGCGTGTTGACGGCTGCGTCCACCATAACGGAAACACCATGATAGCCTATCATGCACCAGTTCTCGCCGCCATGATGGCTCCATACGGGCAGCATGTGCTGCTGACTGCGCAGAAAATGCTGGTAGAGGGAGTATGCTAGGTCGCGACTGAGGGTGGTGTCGGTGAGGTTGATGAGGGGGTGCAGAGCACGATAGGTGTCCCACAACGAGAAAATGGTGTATCGGGTGCGACCATCTTCGTTTTTTTTATCAACATCTTGATAAACTGAGGGGTTTATCATAGTATGGTAATAGGAAGTATACAGCATGGCCAGCGCGTCGTCAGGGCCTTGAGCCTCGATACGTCCTAGCATCTGCTCCCAACTCTGGCGGGTCTGCTCACGCACCTCGTCGAAATGGCTGCTACTTTTCGGGGCGCCTTGATCTGAAACTGACACAAGCATGTCGCCGTATTTCAACAGCTTGGCTGGCCGGGAGTACAGGTTTCCCTCTTGCAACACTGCGAGTGAAGCGCCTTCGGTGCTATTGGGTGAGAGCCCCACAACCACCATTAGGGTGTCGCTGCCATCATCCTCAAACTCAAACCAGCACACTGGCTTGCGTCCCGCCATCTCGGGGAAATTATGCTCTTGGTCGAAACGATTCCAGAAGCCGTTGTACGTCCGCGGGGCAAAGTCATGGTAGCCATACTGCTTGATGGGCTTGTTGAACTGGATATAGTAGTACAACTTGCGCGAGCGGTTCCAGCCACTGGTCATACGCCACCCACTGAGGCTGGATGGACTGTCTACGTTGCACTGCGCCCACAGCACCTTGCCGTCGTAGTTGTAGATGCCATGATTGAGATCGAGGATAATCTTCTGTGCCGCCCCTTGGGGGAAAATGTAGCGGTGCACGCCGCAACGCTTTGTGGCGGTCAGTTCGCAACGAATGTTGTCGTCGTCGAGGGTGACGGCGTAGTAGCCGGGTTCGGCCACCTCGGTCTCATGTTGGAAACGCTGGCGGTAACCCCCGTCGGGATTGTCAGAGGTGCCGGGATGAAGCTTGGTCTTGCCACTGTAGGGCATAATCAAAATGTCGCCGAGGTCGCTGTGGCCCGTGCCGCTGAAATGGGTGTGGCTGAAGCCCACGATGCTGCTGTCTCGGTGCTGATAGCCGGCACAATAGTCGTAGACACGCGGCTGGTATACTCCATTGATGTTGTGGGGAATGGTGTCGGTGTCGGGACTCAGTTGTACAAAGCCGTAAGGGAAGCAGGCTCCAGGGAATGTATGCCCCATGCCATTAGTGCCAATAAAGACATTCACATGGCTCGTCGGACTTTGCGCCATGACAGTAACTGCCAGGCTAAACAGTATGGATGTTAGGAATAATTTATTAATATTCATTGTTTTTAACTCTTTTCGGCAACAATGCCAACTAAAATGCAAAAATACAAATTATTATTTGTATCTTTGCAAAAAAAATAACATGCGAAAAAAACTCTGCTGGCTCTCACTGTTGCTGTTATGCACACTGGCGCTCCATGCTCAGAGGGATGCTCGTCTCGACCCCTATCGACCCTGGGTTCGTTGGTGGTGGAATGGCGACAAGGTGGATACCCTGGAGTTGAAGCGTGAGTTGCAACTACTATATGATGCCGGTATTGGTGGCGTGGAAATCAACCCTATAGAATTTCCTTCCAAGCGTTGTGACAGTCTTGGCATACCCTCGCTGAAGTGGCTCAGCGACGACTGGATCACCGCCCTGGAGGCAACCCTGCGCGAAGCCCGACGCCTCGGCATGGGCTGCGACCTGCTAGTAGGTAGTGGCTGGCCCTTCGGCATGGAGACGATACCGATGAAACAACGCGCACAGGTGATGCTCACCTACGCCACCGAGATTGATTGGTCGAACAATACCAACAACGAACCTTTTGTTATCACAAAGCAACAGATATTTGATGCCGTAGACCCCAAAGTGACTGAACCCAATGCCGACCGCCAGTTTGAGTTGGTGGACCTCTTCGTGGTTCCCGACTCGGTATACAGCATCTATCAGCGCAACGACTACTATCCCCTCGGCGATACCATACGGCTTTATCCGCTCGAACAAATCGCCACAGGCTGGCATTCCTCGCCCAATAACAAATACGTGCTTTATGCCCTGGTGCGTTGCACCTCCTTTGCCAGCGTCATCAATGGAGCCCCCGGTGCGTCGGGGCCCATCCTCGACCACATGAACGGCGAGGCAGTACGGCATTTTCTCAACAATCTGTCGCTGAAACTAGTACGACGCCTAGGTCCTTTGAAACGGTGGCTGCGAGCCTGTTTTGTCGACAGCATGGAGCTGGAAGGCGCCAACTGGACAACCGATTTCGCCGACGAGTTCCTCCGCCGGCGAGGCTACGACGTGATGCCTTGGCTGCCTTTCACCATGTTCAAAACGGGCCGTCTGGGCGATGTGGTCAGCTACGACTACGGCGCCCACCAGTCACCCGACTTCAAGCGGCAGGTGCAGCAGGTGCGGCTCGATTTCGAGCTCACCAAGGCTGAACTGCTCCACGAGCGGTTCACCACGGTCTTCGCCAACTGGTGCCGCGAGGAGGGTGTCCTGTCGCGCGGACAAGCCTACGGGCGAGGATTCTTCCCGCTGGAGAGCAGCATGGTATACGACATACCCGAAGGCGAGAGCTGGACCACCAACTACCTGCGCCACCGCGTCGGCGAGGAGATGGGCGACCAAGACTACCGTCGCGGCCGCGCCTACACCATGATCAACAAATATGTCTCCTCTGCCGCCCATCAAACTGGTAAGCGAATCGTCAGCGCGGAGGAAATGACCAACACCTACCGCCTCTTCGAGACCACCCTCGAGCTGCTCAAGCTGGGCAGCGACATGAGCGCCATCAGCGGCATCACCCATAGCGTTTGGCATGGTTTCAACTACACTCCTCCTCAGGCTGGTTTTCCAGGCTGGGTGCAATACGGCAGCTATCTCAACGAACAGAACAGCTGGTGGCCCTACCTCCGACTGCTCAACGACTACCGTGCCCGCATGAGCGCCCTGCTGCAGCACGCCGAGATGCAGACCGACATCGCCATCGTGCTGCCCACCGACCGTATGTGGGCCGAAATAGGCGTGCAGACGGAGCCTTTCCCCTACTATCCCAAGGGCAGCATCTATGAGATCCCACAACTATTGTGGGAGTCTATCCATAAAAATGGCGGCAACTGCGATTTCATCTCCCCATGGCAACTATCCCAATCACAATGGGTGGGCGATTTTCTCCGCTATGGCGAGAAACACTACGCGGCATTGCTCATCATCAACGACAATGCCTTGAGTATCATTCGCAAGCAGGACACGCTTCGCGTGCCGCTGCCTGTCGACGGCCATTACCTGGAATGGTACGCCGAGGTGCAACACCAACAGCAGTTGCCCCATGCCGTCACCATAGAGCAGCCGGACCGTTACCTGATGCAAAACCACTACCGCAACGACAAGGGCGACCACATTTTCCTTTTCCTCAATGCCCATCTGCGACAGGCCGTCGCCTCCACCGTCCACTTCCCCAGCGAGTTAATCAACGAGACAGTCATATGGACCTTGGATTGCAACTCTGGCAAATGCCGCACCATCCAGTTAGATGACAGCAACGGCTTTTGGCTCTATCTGCCTCCCACGGAGAGCCTGGTGGTGGTAATTTCCGATGCCATGGGTGACATCGACTGGAGTAGGCTGCAACAGCAGTGGCATCCAGCCTACGACGAAGGGACCCACCAATTCACCATCCCCATGCAGTGGCACGTGCAGCTGCACCATGCCATAGAGGGTTGGACCCAGGACACGGTGATGGAGCAACTTGTAGATCTGCGTCAGACACAATACGCCCACTTCTCAGGCACCATCACCTACACCGCCAATCTCCACCTCGACAGCGCAAACCTCGATTCTTTACAAGGCGTACAGTACACTCCCGCCAGTCTCGACATGATGGATTTAGGGGAGGTCTACGACATCTGTCAGCTTTGGGTCAACGGAGTGGACTGCGGCGTGAAATGGTATGGCCGCCGCATCTACGACAATATCGACGGTCTCTTTCACCCAGGCGACAACACCGTTGTAATCAAAGTCACCACTACCCTCAACAACTACGTCCACACCCTTACCGACGACAAGGTCGTGCAGCATTTTGTCCTCAAACGCAACATCCCCACCACACCCACCGGCCTCGTCGGTTTCAATGGTAGAATAACCTTTTATTAGATGTATGATGTGTGATGTATTTTTCTTTATTCCTTTTATCAACACCATTGCTTAATATTATCAATACCACTGCCAAATCCATTTCGCCACAGCCCATGAAACGTATCTTTTTAATAATAGCACTTATAGCTGCTTGGCTGCCCTGCCAGGCACAACGTCTATATGTTACCGACTTCGATGCCAAGGGCGATGGCGTCACCCTCTGCACCCGCAACCTGCAGGCTGCCATCGACAGCGCCAACGCAACATACAGACGGACCGGCACGAAACAGACCGTCGTCGTGCCACCGGGGCAGTATGTCAGCGGCACGCTCTACCTCAAGAGCGGCGTGACGCTCCACCTCGAGCGTGGCGCCACATTGCTGGGCTCCACCAACCCCTTCGACTATGTAAAGGACCCTGCTGTTCGCTGGACGGCCTTCATCTTCGCCATCATGCAGCACGATATCGGCATCACCGGCCAGGGCACCATCGACGGCCGCGGATGGGAGGTGGCCAACAACATGGTGAACTACATCCACCTAGGCCTTGTCGACGACCCGCTGAAATATGACCGACCCAACGAGTCTAACCGACCGGAGAACATCCATTTCCTCGAGTGCGAAAATATCGTCATCAGCGGTATCACC
>JAEEGL013363707.1_pt1 | contig 17117 bp, 15 predicted proteins | sample 9134231 | NCBI WGS metagenome assembly JAEEGL01 (sample SAMN16246548, study PRJNA631951) | gut metagenome | biome: gut microbiome; feature: rumen; material: fiber-attached | host: Bos | place: Iran: Karaj | collected 2018-10
AGCAGTTTTTGAAGAACAAAAATGTTCCATAAGGCAAAGCCGAAAGCCGTAGGAAACCTGCCGGTTTTCAAGGCTTGAGGCACAGCATTTGGGCATTTTTGTCTTCAAAAACCGACGCTTCCTTACGGAGTACACCCCAAGAGCGGCTGTTTTGTTTGGGTATTCTCTTATTCCCACTCCACCGTGGCGGGCGGCTTGGGCGTGTAGTCGATCAGGACGCGGTTAATGCCGGGAACCTCGGCGGTAATCCGCCGGACAAGCAGATCGATCAGCTCCGCGGGCAGATGCTCCGGGGTGACCTCCATCACGTCGGTCGTGTTGATTGCGCGGATGACACAAGGCCAGCTGAAGGTTCGTTTTCCGTCCTTTACGCCGGTGGAACGGAAGTCGGGGACAACGGTGAAGTATTGCCAGACCTTGCCTTCCAGACCCCATTTTGCGAATTCCTCGCGCAGAATCGCGTCGGATTCACGCACAGCCTCCAACCGGTCGCGTGTGATGGCGCCGACGCAGCGCACGCCGAGTCCCGGGCCCGGGAACGGCTGGCGGTAAACCATGTTGTCTGGCAGACCGAGCGCCTTGCCGACCACGCGGACTTCGTCCTTGAAGAGGATCCGAACCGGCTCGACCAGCTCAAACTGCAGATCCTCCGGCAGGCCGCCGGCGTTGTGATGCGCCTTGATGCCCGCTTCGCTCTCCAGAATGTCCGGCCAGATCGTGCCCTGTGCCAAAAACTCGATGCCGTCAAGCTTTCTTGCCTCTTCGGCAAAGACGTCGATAAACTCACCGCCGATGATCTTGCGCTTGGTTTCGGGATCCTCCACGCCGGCCAGCTTGTCCAGAAAGCGGTCGACCGCGTCCACATAGATCAGATTGGCGCCGAGCTCTTCGCGGAACACCTTAATGACCTTTTCCGGCTCCCCTTTGCGCAGCAGACCGTGGTTGACATGCACACAGACGAGGTTTTGGCCGATCGCCTTGATCAGCAGCGCCGCAACAACAGAAGAATCGACGCCGCCGGACAGGGCAAGCAGCACCTTCTTATCGCCGATCTGCGCCTTGAGGTCGGCAAGCTGTTCGGCAATATAAGCTTCCGCCAGCGCAGGCGTGGTAATGCGTTCCATGGTTTCGGGACGGTTGAGAATTGGCATAATGACTCCCCCTTAAAAAAGCTGAAAATAGTATAACACGGTTTTTCCGATTCGTCAATAAAAAACCTTGCTGTTTGCACAGCAAGGAAACGGTTTATTTGTTCAGAAGGTTGACGTCCGTGTTGATATACTTGGTCAGATCGATACCGTATTCCGCAAGTTCGGTATAAAGACCGGCCTTTTGCATGATTGCAAAGATGATTTTCCAGATCAGATTGAACACCATGGAAAAATCCATCTGCGGCGACAAATCTGTCAGACCGCCTGCAGCCGTTCCGGTTCCGGTACCCGTACCGCCGATCAGATCGCCCATCCTGAATCCCCCTTTCAGTTATTACAAATCCATTATAATGATTTTAGCACAACAGGCAGAAAAATGCAAGCGTTTTTTACGGCTGCGAAGCAACCAACTGCAGCAGATCCAAATAGATTTCGCGCACGGGATGATTCTTGGTCAGACCGCCCATCAAAGACATATGATCGCCCTCATGGGTCGGCAGAATGTTCCAGATGCCCGGGCGGATATTGCTGCGGTCCAGCGCCTGCTGCGGCGCGCCGGTCGGCGCCAGTGCGGAGATCGTGTTGACCAGCCCGTCGTTCATCTGCCAGCTTGCGTCGATCACATAGCCGTTCGGCGTGATGCCGGTATAGCGGCCGATCCGTCTGGAGGCTGCGCGGAAGATCGGCTCCATCTCCTGCTCGCGCGGCGACCAGGTGCCGTCGGCGTTCTGGGTCACAAACTGCGTGGGCAGCGAGAAGTAATAGACGTGCGGAAGCGTTTCAAAGCTGCGGCACAGCGCCATCGCGTTGTCGACATACATGTCAAATTCCGCGCTGTCCTCCTTGATTCTGCCGTCGCGCGGCGCGGCCGTCCCGTTGGTCAGAATAAAGACGACCTGCTTTTCCTCTTCCGTTGCGTTGGGATCCACGTTGATATCGTCGCGGACGCTGTAGGCTGTGGTGCCGTTCATCGGCGCCGAAAGCGCAACGACGGCATGGATCCAGTCCCCTTTTCCGCCCTTGAACAGATCGGACAGCGAACCGTCGGTCGTCGCCCTGCGTTCTTCTTCGCTGCCGGCGTGCATCAGCTGCAGGAATTGCAGAATCGTGGCCCCGCCGAAGGAATGGCCGTAAAGGTTGATTTTATCCTTGCTGCTGAACCTCTTGACGATGGCGCGGTATTTGTAGTTTTTGCCATAGCGCTTGTGGTGACACCGCTTGGCATGCGCCGCACCGTAATCGACGCGCGTACCGGTCAGCTGCGCATAGAGCTCACACGCGCGATCCCAGCACCCCGCGCCGGGCGTCACGTCGGCGGAAGCACAGGTGTAGCCGCGGCTGTTCAAAAACTTCATCAGGTCGCCGCCGAACATCCCCCAGTACGGCATGATGTCATAATAGGGCGCTTCCTCGCCCCAGCCGCCGAGGCCGTGGACGAACACATTCGTATAGTTGCTTTTCAGGGCAGAGCGATCCACCTCTGTTTTCGGCAGATTCAGCCACGGGAAGACATACATCAGGATTGCAAGCAGCAATGCCATCAGTCTTTTGATCACGGGAAAGCCCTCCTTCCTTCATCGTTTGTTCATTTTTTATATTTTATCACAGAAAAGTGAGATCCGTCAAGACGGTATCGTCTCTTTTTCAACGAAAAGGAACGGAGGCCTTGCGCAGGCAAAGCCTCCAACCGCCATCAGGCGTCAAAGCCCTCCAGCGTCAGATTCGTTTTCAAAGCAACGTCCTCACCGCTCAGGAGCGCGCCGGCAGACGGCAGCGACTTGGTGCGGTAGCGGCCGGGCTTCACGAATTCGCCCTTGACATAGGGGTGCGCCCCGGTGATGGTGTTGTTCTTTTTCAGCGAGAAGCAGGAAACGCCCTGGGTATCCTTCATGGCCTTCGGCGTCACGATTGACGTGTCGAACAGCAGGCAGCGACCCGCCGCGGTTTCCACCACGACCTCACAGTCGTCTTCGATCTGCATCACGGCGGCAAGCGGCGCTTTGTCGCAATAGGCCTTGATCAGCTTTTTGCGGTTCGCCTTGGTGGCGTAGGACGACAGGTTCACCTTCGCCAGCTTGCCGTTTTGGAAAAAGAACAGCATATAGCCCTTGTAGGAGGCGTCCGTCACGGCGCAGAACACGGTGTTCTCGCCCTCCTCCATGTCGAGCTTTGCGGCCACATAATCGCCCAGCACGCTGGCCTTGGTATCGGCAAAGTCGTTGAGCTTCGATTTATAGCACTGCATCCTGTCGGTGAAAAACAGCAGCTCGCGGTCGTTGGTCGTTTCCAGCGACAGAATGATCTCGTCGCCCTCCTTGAGCTTTTGTTCGCCGCCCATACGCAGCGAAAGCGGTGTAATCTTTTTGAAATAGCCCTCTTTCGTAAAGAAAACGTTGACCGCGTAATCGGGCACGGCTTCGGTTTCGTCCGGCTCGTCGATTTCGCTGAAGAAGAGGAGCTTCGTTTTGCGCGGCAGGGCGTATTTTTTTGCCACCGCCTGCAGCTCGTCGACAATCACACGGCGCAGCCTTGCCTTGCTGGAAAGCGTCTCCTGCATCTTTTTGATCTCTTCCGTCAGCGTTTCGATATCCTTGAGCCGTTTCAGGATGTACTCGCGGTTCAGATGGCGCAGCTTGATTTCCGCCACATATTCCGCCTGGGTTTTGTCGATTCCGAAGCCGATCATCAGATTCGGCACCACTTCGCTTTCCTCTTCGGTTTTGCGGATGATGGCAATCGCCTTGTCGATATCGAGCAGGATCTTTTCGAGGCCCTTGAGCAGATGCAGCCGGTCGCTCGCCTTCTGAAGATCGAAACTGATCCGCCGATAGACGCAGCGGCCGCGGAAGCGGATCCATTCGAGCAGCAGATCGCGCACACCGAGGACACGCGGGGTGCCGCCGATCAGTACGTTGAAGTTGCAGGAGAATGCATCCTCCAGCGGGGTGGACTTATAGAGCTTTTGCATCAGCTTGTCGGGATCGGTGCCGCGCTTGAGATCGATGGTAATCTTCAAACCGTTTTTGTCGGTTTCGTCACGGATGTCGCTGATCTCCCTGAGCGCGCCGGACTTAATGCGCTCAATGATCTTGTCGATGATGGCCTCCGCCGTGGTCGTGGGCGGGATTTCGGTCACGTCGATGCAGTTGGCGGATTTATCAAAGGTATAGTTGGCGCGGATCTTGAAGCTGCCCCGGCCGGTGTTGTAGATTTCCTCCATCTGTGCGCGGTCATAGACGATGGTGCCGCCGCCGACAAAATCAGGCGCAGGCAGCGTATCGATCACGCTGTGGGTCTGATCCTTGATCAATGCAACCGTGGTTTCGCACAGTTCGTTCAGATTGAACGAGCAGATGGAGCTCGCCATACCGACGGCGATGCCGAGGCTGACGTTGGAAAGAATCGTCGGAAACGTCACGGGCAGCAGCACCGGCTCTTTCATCGTGCTGTCATAGTTGTCGACAAAATCGACGGTGTCCTTGTCGATCTCGCTGAACAGCTCGCTGCAGACGGGCTCCAGCTTCGCTTCGGTATAACGCGGCGCGGCGTAGTGCATGTCGCGCGAATAGGCCTTGCCGAAGTTGCCCTTGGAATCGACGAAGGGACAAAGCAGCGTTTCGTTGCCGCGGGCCAGGCGCACCATTGTCTCATAGATCGACGCGTCGCCGTGCGGATTGAGGCGCATGGTCTGGCCGACGATATTGGCCGATTTTGTGCGGCCGCCCGACAGCAGATTCATCTTATACATCGTATAGAGCAGCTTGCGGTGCGAGGGCTTGAACCCGTCGATTTCCGGAATCGCGCGCGAGAGAATGACGCTCATCGCATAGGGCATGTAGTTGATTTCGAGCGTGTCGACGATCGGCTGCTCCACGATATCGCCCGCGTCGGCGATGTGGGTGTTCCGCAGAACATCGTCCTTCTTCGGCTCTTCGGCTTTCTTTTTGCGTGCCATGTGCGTCCTCCTTTCAGCTCACGTCGGTCATGTCGATATAGAGATGGCCGTTCGCAGCGATGTAGTCCTTGCGGCCCTGCAGATTGTCGCCGAGCAGCAGGTCGAATTTTTCCACCGTCTGAGACGCTTCACTCGGATCGATCCGGATCAGACGGCGCGTGGCGGGATTCATGGTGGTGAGGTTCAGCATTTCGGCGTCGTTTTCGCCGAGGCCCTTGGAGCGCTGAACCATATACTTGCGGTCGCCGATTTGCTGCAGCGCGTCGGCTTTTTCCTTTTCGGTATAGCAGAACCAGGTCTCCTTGCCGCAGGTAATCTCATACAGCGGGGATTCCGCGATGAACACCTTGCCCTCGTTGATCAGCGTGGGACACAGCCGATAGAGCATTGTCAGAATCAGCGTCCGGATCTGATAGCCGTCCACGTCGGCGTCGGTACAGATGATGATCTTGCTCCAGCGCAGATTATCGAGGTTGAAGTTGACCATGTTTTTGCCGCCGGCCGCCTTGGTCTTCACCTCGACGCCGCAGCCGAGCACGCGGATCAGATCCACGATAATCTCGCTCTTGAAAATCTTTTCATATTCCGATTTCAGACAGTTGAGAATCTTTCCGCGCACCGGAATCAGCGCCTGAAACTCGGAGTCCCGCGCCTGTTTGCAGGCGCCGAGCGCAGAATCGCCCTCCACGATGAACAGCTCGCGCTTTTCCACGTCGCGGCTGCGGCAGTCGACGAATTTTTGCACCCGGTTGGTCAGATCCGCAGACTGCGAGAGCGTCTTTTGCAGGTTTTGCCGCGTCGCTTCGGCGCGCACACGCGAGCGCATATTGATCAGAATCTGGTTGCAGATCTTATCCGCTTCCATCTTGTTTTCGATGAAATAGACCTCGAGCTGATGGCGAAGGAACTCGGTCATTGCCTTCTGGATGAACTTGTTCGTGATCGCTTTTTTCGTCTGGTTCAGATAGGACGCGACGGTTGAAAACGACGACGAAACGAACACCAGGCAGTCGGAGATATCCTGAAACTTCACCTTCGGGTCGGACTTGGCGTATTTGCCGTTTTGCTTGAGATAGTTGTCAATGAACGCGGTGAAGGCGCTGTTGACCGCCTTGTCGGGCGAGCCGCCGAACTCCAGCCAGCTGGAGTTGTGATAGTATTCCAGAAGCTGCTGCTTATTGGAAAACGTGAAGGCCACGTTGAGCTTGACTTTATAATCCGGCAGATCTTCGCGGTCACGGCCCACGCGGTCGGCCGACCAGGTCTGAATCGATGTCATGGCGTCCTCGCCGACAACCTCCTTCACATAATCCGTGATACCGTTTTCGTAATAGTACTCAAAGGTGTCAAAGCCCTTTTTCGTTTCGATTTTGAGCACAAAGCGCACATGGGCGTTGACGATGGCCTGGCGGCGAATCACCTCCTGATAGTATTCCACAGGAATATCGATATCCGTGAACACCTCGAGATCGGGCTTCCAGCGGATGCGTGAGCCGGTGTCGCGCTTTGCGTACGGTTCCGCCTGCAGGCCGCCGACGTTGTTGCCCTTTTCAAAATGGAGCGTATACTTCTGCCCGTCGCGGTGAATCTCGGCGTCCATGTATTCGCTGGCATACTGCGTGGCGCAAAGGCCGAGCCCGTTGAGGCCGAGCGAATACTCATAGCTGCCGCCCGCGTTGGTCTGATATTTGCCGCCGGCATACATCTCGCAAAACACGAGCTCCCAGTTATGCTTGTCATATTTTTCGTTATAGCCCACCGGAATGCCGCGGCCGAAGTCCTGCACCTCCACGGAGCCGTCGAGAAAACGGGTCACAAAGATCTTATCGCCGTAGCCCTCGCGTGCTTCATCAATGGCGTTGGTCAGAATTTCAAACATCGAGTGCTCACAGCCTTCGATGCCGTCGGAGCCGAAAATGACCGCCGGGCGTTTGCGCACCTTATCGGCGCCTTCGAGCATCTCGATGCTTTGGTCGCCGTAACCGTTTTTCTTTGCCATGAAACCAGGGTCCTTTCCATTCAGGCGCAAAATAAGCCGCCTTTTGTCGACGTGCGCCACCAAATATTGTATATCATTTCTATTTTACATATTTTTGAAAAAAAATCAAGTATTTCTGAAAAGTTTATCGAACAAATATTCGAGAAAGCAAAAAAACCTGCCCCAAGGGGTGTACTCCGCAAGGAAGAGCCGCCCGCTCAGCGCCTCTTTTCCGCGATAACTGCTTTAAAAATCCGACCACGGCGACAGCATTGGGCGGATTTTGTGCATTGTTCTCACGAAAAATAGTTCACTGATCGGGTGCGAAGCAGTTTTTGAAGAACAAAAATGTTCCAGAAGGCAAAGCCGAAAGCCGTAGGAAACCTGCCGGTTTTCAAGGCTTGAGGCACAGCATTTGGGCATTTTTGTCTTCAAAAACCGACGCTTCCTTACGGAGTACACCCCAAGGGACAGGTTTCCGCAACTGAAAACGAATGCTTACTTCTTGCGCGCGACCGCTTGCTTTGCCTTCTCGGCAATGTGCGCGGCGTCCAGACCGAACAGATGCAGCAGCTTCACTGCGGGGCCGGAACGGCCGAAGGTGTCTTCCACGCCGAGCCGCAGCACGGGCACCGGACAGGCTTCGGAAAGGACTTCGCAGACCGCGCCGCCCAGGCCGCCGATCACGCTGTGCTCCTCCGCCGTCACAATGGCGCCGGTTTCCTCGGCCGCCTTGATCAGCAGATCCTTATCGATCGGCTTGATTGTGTGGATGTTGATCACGCGCGCGTCGATGCCGTCCGCTTTCAAAGCTTCTGCGGCTTCCAGCGCTTCGCTGACCATGAGACCGGTCGCAACAATCGTCACATCCTTGCCGTCGCGCAGGGTGACGCCTTTGCCGAGCTCAAACTTGTAATCCTCCGCGTTCACACGGGGTACCGCGAGGCGGCCGAAGCGCATATACACGGGGCCGTCATGGTCGGCGGCGGCCAGCACTGCCTGATAGGCCTCCACGTCGTCCGCGGGGTTGATGATCGTCATGTTCGGCACCACACGCATCAGGGCGATGTCCTCGCAGCACTGATGGCTCGCGCCGTCCTCGCCGACAGAGATGCCGGCATGGGTCGCGCCGATCTTGACGTTGAGGTTCGGATACGCGATTGAGTTGCGCACCTGCTCATAGGCGCGGCCCGCCGAGAACATGGCAAACGACGAAGCGAACACCGTATAGCCCGTGGTGGCAAGGCCGGCGGCTACACCCATCATGTTGCATTCCGCAATGCCGCAGTCAATGAATTTATCCGGGAATTCCTTTTTGAACACGCCGGTTTTGGTTGCTTTGGCAAGGTCGGCGTCCAGCACAAGGATGTCGTCGCGCTGACCGAGCGCCTTGAGCGCGTTGCCGTATGCGTCTCTGGTTGCACATTTGATGACTTCAGCCATGATTACGCCTCCAATCCGGCAAGCGCCGCGTCAAGCTCGGCCATTGCCTGTTCATATTGCTCCGCATTCGGCGCAGAACCGTGCCATTCACATCTGTCTTCCATGAACGAAATGCCCTTGCCCTTGACCGTTTTGGCAAGGATGCAGGTCGGCTTGCCCTTGCAGGCCTTTGCCGCGGAGAACGCTTCGTCGATTTGATCGAAGTCATGGCCGTCGATTGTGATGACGTTCCAGCCGAAGGCTTCAAATTTTTTGTCGATCGGACAGGGGGAATTCACTTCGTCCAGCGTGCCGTCGATCTGCAGATTGTTCCAGTCCACAATGGCGACCAGATTGTCGAGCTTGCGGTTGCCGGCCAGCATGGCGGCTTCCCAGACCTGCCCTTCTTCAATCTCGCCGTCGCCGAGCGGCGCGTAGACGCGGAAGGCTTTCCCCTGCAGCTTGGCGCCGAGCGCCATGCCGACCGCAGTGGAGATGCCCTGGCCCAAAGAGCCGGTGCTCATATCCACGCCGGGCGTGTACTTCATGGACGGATGACCCTGCAGAATGGAGTCCGGCTGGCGCAGCGTGGCGATGTGCTCCCACGGGAAGAAGCCCTTGAGCGCAAGCGCGGCATACAGCGCGGGCGCGGTGTGACCCTTCGACAGCACAAAGCGGTCGCGGTCGGGCCATTTCGGGTTGTCGGGATCCACGTTCATTTCGTGGAAATACAGATATGCAACGATATCTGCGATGGAAAGCGAACCGCCGGGATGGCCGCTTTTCGCGTGACCGGTTCCCTCAATGACGCCTTTGCGGATCTTGACGGCTGCTTTCTGCAGTTCCAGTTTTGTTTTCGTATCCATAGAATGCCTCCTTCGTCTATACATGCGCGTCATCCGTTTCGCATGACGCGTAATTTGCAATCAAATATTCGATCAGATCGGCCACGGCGCCGCGGTCGCAGTGGCAGGTCACCAGCTCGACGATCTCCTTGATCTTTTTTGGCGCCTGGCCGCAGCACGCGGGCACTTTGACCGCCCGGAGCATCTCCCAGTCGTTGAAGTAATCGCCGATGGCAGCGGTGTGGGCCGGATCGATGCCGAGCAGCTGCGCCACCTTCATCACGGCAACGCCCTTGTTGGTGCCTTTGCCGACCACCTCAAACGAGGCGACCGAAGAGCGCATCAGATTGGCCGTGTCGCCGCCGCTGCGCGCCTTCATATAGGCTTCCACGCGGTTGATCGCGGGCGTCGGCCCGGTGAAGATCGCCTTGCACCAGTCGCCGGACGGCAGATCGTCGACGCGGCGGTAATACTTGCGTTCCAGCCGGCTGGACAGCGCCAGAATCCAGGCGCCGACATCCGGGCGCAGCATCCGCACCTGCGTCGCGGTGACAATCTGGACGCGGACGGACGAAAACTTTTTGGCGGCGTCGCGGATCATCTGCTCCGTTTCCGGGTCAATGCAATGCTTCCATAGGATCTGTTCATTCTTATAATCATATACGCCGGCGCCGTTCAAAAAGACGGCGTAGCCGCTGTTGAGGTGCAGCTTTTCAAAATGACGCCGCATCGAAGCGATGGATCGGCCGGACGCCAGAATCATGGTGCCCCCGCAGTCATAAACATAACGACGGATGGCGTGGCGGTTGCGGGACGGCAGATGGCGGCGCTTGTCGTTGAGCGTGCCGTCAATGTCGGACGCGAGCAGCCATCCGCTTAAAGAAGCCGGTTTATTCATCTTTCAGCCCCCTTAAAAACGTGGTAAAATACGCGGGCAGTTCGCTGTCAATTTCGATTGTTTGCCGTGTGCGCGGATGCTTGAAGCCGAGGTGTCCCGCATGCAGGCATTGGCCGCAAAGCGATGTGATAACCTTTTTCGGGCCATAGACGGGATCGCCGGCCACGGGATGGCCGATATAGGCCATATGGACGCGGATCTGATGGGTGCGGCCGGTTTCCAGCTTGACGCGCAGATGCGTGAAATCGCGGTAGGTGTGCTCCACGAAAAAGTGGGTCACGGCGTGCTTGCTGTTTTTCTGGGTCACAGCCATCTTTTTGCGGTCGGACGAATCGCGGCCGATCGGCGCGTCGACCGTGCCGGAATCGGTCTGGAACCGGCCGTAAACCACAGTCTGATACTCGCGCGAAAACGTGTGATACTGAATCTGTTCCGCAAGCGAGAGATGGGCGAAATCGGTCTTTGCAACAACCAGCAGGCCGCTGGTGTCCTTGTCGATCCGGTGGACGATGCCGGGACGGATGACGCCGTTGATGCCGGAGAGCGAGCCGCGGCAATGCCAAAGCAGCGCGTTGACCAGCGTGCCGTCCGGATTGCCCGGCGCGGGATGGACGACCATGCCCTTCGGCTTATTGACCACCAGCAGATCGTCGTCCTCATAGCGAATATCCAGTTCGATCTCCTGGGGCAGCACGTCCAGTTCGCGGGTCTGCGGAATCTGCACCGAGATTTTGTCGCCGGCGCGCAGCTTATAGTTTTTTGTCACGGCCAGAGAAGCAACCTGTACCCCGCCCTCTTCGATGACCTTCTGTACGGCGGAGCGGGTCATTTCCGGAATGCTTTCGCAAAGGAATTTGTCAATCCGGGCGCCGGCCTGCGCGTCGGGCACGGTGAAAATATAGGCGTCAACCATGGGCGTTCTCTTTCTTTTTTTTGCCGTCGCGGATCATTTCGCAGATCTCATAGATCACGATCAGAAACGCGCCGACCGTAATCAGGCAGTCGGCAAAGTTAAAGATATAGAACCGGACGAACAACACTTCGATATAATCGACCACAAAGCCGCGGAAGATCCGGTCGATCAGATTGCCGAGCCCGCCGGCCAGAATGCCGGCCAGACAGCAGTAGACCAAACCGAAACGAATCTTTTTGGAAAACACAAGATACAGCAGTACGACAAATACCGCCAGCGCGAGCACAATCATCAGAACCGTCTTGCCCTGCAGCATGCCCATCATGGCGCCGTCGTTTTCCGTATAGTGCAACTGCAGCACATGCGGGATCAGAACAATCGGTTCCCGATCCCGCAGGTGAACAATGACAAGTTGTTTCAGAAGTTGATCCGCGCCGGTCAGCGCCAGCACGGACAGCAGGGTGAATAAAGGGAGCATAGGTTTCTCTTAATCGTTGTCGTCGTCAAAAATATCGAAATTCTTGGTCAGGCGGAATTTGAACGGCTCACGCGGCTCGTCGTCTTCGTCTTCGTCATCATCGTCGTCTTCGTCATCCGCTTCCAACGGTTCGGCGATTTCTTCAAACGCTTCTTCGTCGGCGTCGAGTTCTTCAAAGTCGGCTTCTTCCACGGGCTCAACCGCTTCAAACGCAGGCGTTTCCTCGTCGGCGTCAAATACGGCTTCCTCGTCCGGTTCGCTGTCGTGCGCGGGCGCATACGGCTGATAGGCGGGAACGGCGGGCGCTTCGTCAAAGAGCGATTCCTGTTCGTATGCCTTGGGGGCTTCGTCGTGCAGCAGCGACTCCATCCGGGCAATCAGATCATCATGCTGCGAAAGATCGATCTCCTCCGGCGTCGGAATCTCTTCCGGCTTTTCGTCGGCAACGGGCGCTTCTTCCTGCGCGGCGGAGTCGAGGGCGTCGTCTTGCGCAAAAACGTCTTTCAGTTCAAACGCGGGCGCCGTTTCCACGTTCGCTTCCAACTGCGGAATCTCGGTGGCGGCGGAAAGATCGGGCGCTGAGAAGCTGTCGGGATCAATGCTGTCCACCAGCGGCAGCAGCTTCGAGAGCATCTGCAGGGCGGATTCCTTGAAGGACAGCACCTCGTTGCGGGTGGTTTCAATCTCGGTTTCGGCGCGCTCGATAATCTCCTCGGTCTTCTCCTTGGCGACCTTGGCGTCCTTATAGGCGGCGCCGACGATGGCCGCGGCTTTTTCGTTCGCGTCGGCAATCAGCGCGGCGGCCTGGTCGTTGACCTCTTTGACAAACGCGTCGCTCTGGGTTTTCGCTTCGCCGAGCACGCGCTGCAGCTCCTTTTCGGCGCGGTCAAAATAGGCGTCGGCGGCCTCTTTCTTTTCGCGCGCGTAATTCTCGGCTTCCGCTTGCGACGCATTGAGAATATTGTTCGCTTCTTCCTTTGCGTCGGAAACGATGGACGTTGCGTCCTCTTTTGCGGTGCGCAGCGTTTCATCCGCCATGGCCTGCGCCTTGACCAGCGCCGTGGCGATGGCGTTTTTGCCGGCGTTGTATTCGTCGATGATGTTGGAAAGCGAAGCAAACTTCTTTTTCATGGAAGCGTTTTCGCTCAGCAGCTCGGTATAGCTGACATAGAGCTCCTGCATAAACGCGTCAACGTCCGCCGCGCGATAGGCGCCTCTGCCCGCAGAGGGGAAGGTTTGCATCTTGATCTGATTCGGTGATATCATAAGAATATCCTCCTGACTTCCTGTTTATTCAGTTTCAGCTCAGCCGTAGAACGAGGTGGAATCCACCTGACTGAAAAAGTCGCCGGACAGCTCGGCCGCTTCGGGCACGATCAGATAGATATGATCGGAGATGTTCTCGATTTTGGAATTGCAGACGTATTTCACGCCGTCCAGAAAATCGAGCACGCGGCGCTCCTCCGCCACAGAAAGCTTTGCCATGTCGCAGATCGTCACGATTCCGCGGTCGATCATGCAGTCGGCCACATTGCGCGCGTCGTCCATATCCTCGAGGACAAAGAGCGCGACCTTGAGCTTCTGCGGCGCTTTGACGTCGTTCATGCTGTAGATGTTGCCGCTGTTCTTCTTGGCCTTGGCGTCGCTTTGCGGCGCGGTGCCATAGGGCTCATAGGACGCGGCGCGGAACGACGACTGGGCGCCGTAGGCCTGATAACCGGGCGCCGGCTTGGGCGCAGCCTTCGGGGCGGCTTTCGGCGCGGGTGCATCCGCCGGTTCATCGGCGAAAGAATCCGCTTCCTCGTCCACATAATCGTCGTCATAGTAATCGTCGTCGTCCTGGAACGAGAACGCGTTCTTAACGTTGTCCTTGAGAGTCTTGAAAAAGTTTTCCTTCATGTTGCTCTATCCTCCGCTTTCATTATTGCTTAATACAGTCTGGGGCCGAAGATCGACGAACCGACCCTGACAAGATTGGCCCCGCATGCAATTGCCTCGGCATAGTCCGAAGACATGCCCATAGACAGAATTTCCATATTTATATTATCTATCTTTTTGCGTCCAATGTCAACAAACATTTCATGCATTTTTTCAAAATATTCGCATAATTTTTCTTTTTCGTCGCAAATCGGCGGAATTGTCATCAATCCGTCCACCCGAAGGTGCTCCATTTCGGACATTTCCGCAAGCAAATCCTCGAGCTGCGTCTGCTCCAGACCGGTCTTGGTCTCTTCGCCGCCGATGTTGACCTCGACCAGACACGGCATGACCTTTTCGATTTTTGCACACTGCCTGTCAATTTCTTTTGCCAGCTTCAGGCTGTCGACCGACTGAATCATGGAAACGTGGGGCACAATCTGGCGTACCTTGTTGGTCTGCAGATGGCCGATCAGGTGGGCTTCGACGCCGCTGAGGTTCAAAAAGGGCTGCTTGCCCAGAAACTCCTGCACCTTGTTTTCGCCGATCAGGTCAATGCCGCAGGCGATGGCGTGGTTGATGAACACCGGTTCCACCGTCTTGGTCACCGCCATCAATCGGATGTCGGCGCGACTGCGGCCGCTTTTCCTTGCGGCCTCGGCAATCCGTTCGTTGATGAAGCGCAGGTTCGCTTCAATCGTCTGTTCACGAAGCGTTGTTGATAACTTTTCCGTCATAGAGATTCTTTCCTTTCACGATGACACGGTCATAGGCTTCCAAGGTGGGCAGCGCAGGCGTCTTTTCGGTGTCGACTTCGCCGTTCGACTTGTAAAAGACCGCCTCGCGCGCGATCACATGGTTATCCGCGTAATACAGGATCCGGATGGGCTTGAACACCACGCGCTTGCCCGAAAGGACATAGACGCCTTTCAGCCCATCGGCGTTTTCCACCAGCGCCTGGTTGCTGATGCGAAAGCCGTCATAGGTTTTCACGGTGATCTCCGCCTTTTCCTTGCGCAGCGAGGAAAGCGCCTCGTTCATCAGCGTGCACTTGAACACCACGGCGACGGTTTCGCCCGCGCGGTCCGACACGCTCTGGACGCGCATCGGCAGATCATAGAGGCCCTTTTCCGGAAAGCTTACCGTGACGTAATAGCCCTTTTTCACAATCGACGCGCGGTTTTGCGGCATGTTGCACAGCAGATACCAGGTGTGCTGGCCGATGATTTTGCCATAGGCGCCTTCGGTTTTTTCGGGCTCGCTTTTCATCAGCGCGTCCACCTGATCGGCCGTCAGCGCGCCGGACTGCAGAGAGGCAAAATCGAACTTGCTTTCATACCCGTCGACCGTGCTGACAAAATAGCCCGCATAGGGCGACAGGACGCCGACCGCCTGCAGGGAAGACGCGTTCAGGTTCTTCTTTTGCTTTTCATAGCGGCGCAGCAGCTTGGAAAAATCGGGGGTGCTGCCGGTGGCGATCTGTTTGGTAGTGATTTTGTAGTTGATCTTGCGCACGGCTTCGTCAAGCGAGGAAAGCTTGTTGGAATCGATCAGCGCAAGGTAGTCGTGGATTGCCGCAGAGATTTCAGAATTGAGCGCCACCACGTTGACATAACTCAGGCTTTCCTGGTTTTGCAGCGACTCGAGATAGTCGATCTTGCTTTGCAGCTCCAGGGCGCGCTGATAATCCTGCGCCTGCGATTCGCTCGAGAACGAGACCGCGATGGTGTCGCCAAAGGCGACGCTGGTGCTGTCGGTTACGGTCGGGATGTACGTCCTGCCGTCCTGCATATAAAGGACGGAGACGCAATCGCCGGCGGCGTCGGTGCGGTTTTCGTCGCGCACGACAAAACCGTTGACCGAAACGACCTCTTTTTCACTTGTCATCGAAATAAACTCCGTCTCCACCTTGCCCGCGGAGGAAAAGTAGAGATCCTGCCCGATGTAGGCAAGCACGATCACGCCGAACACAATCAGCATGATCACAACGGTTTTCATGTCACGAGACAGTTTTTTCATCTGGAATCTCCTTTTCGGGACAAAGCCCCGTGTCGTTTGCAATCAGGGACAGGCTTTCAAAAAGCAGCGCGTCGAAGGGAAGCCGGTCGATCATCAGCCAATGGATCGCCTTGTTGCGCCGGAACCAGGTCAACTGACGCTTGGCGTAACGCCGCGTTTCCATCTTCAGCCTTGCGAGCGCTTCTTCCAAGGTGCAGGCGCCGTCGAGATACGGCTTCAGCTCCTTATAGCCGATGGCCTGCTTCGCGGTACCGCAGGGCGCGGTTTCAAAAAAGCGCCGCGCTTCGTCCAGCAGACCCTGCTGCACCATCAGATCCACCCTGCGGTCAATCCTGTCATAGAGAAAGGCGCGGTTCTCGGCCGCAAGGCCGATCACACAAAAGCGATAGGGCGACGCCTGCAGCCGTGAAAGCCGGTTTTGTTCGCTGATTGTTTTGCCGGTGGTATAATAGACTTCCAGCGCACGGACAATCCGTTTTTCATCGGAGACATGCAGCGTCTGCGCCGTTTCGGGGTCGATTTCGCGCAGCTCATGAAGGAGGGCTTCGCTCCCCTCTTTTTGCAGCCGCGCCGTCAGCGTATCCCGCATGGCCGCGTCGGCGGCTTCAAAATAGGTGGTATTGTAATAGATTGTGTCAAAATAAAGGCCTGTACCGCCGACAAGAATCGGCACCTTTCCGCGCGAAAGCACGTCGTCAATCGCCCGGATGCACAGCGTTTTGAACTGGGCCGCGCTGAACGAGGCGTCCGGCGAAAGAAAGCCGATCAGATGGTGCCTGACGCCCTGCATCTCGTCCGGCGTCGGTTTGGCCGTGGCAATGTCCATGCCCGCATAGATCTGCATGGAATCGAACGAGATCACTTCGCCGCCCAGCGCCTTCGCCAGCGCAACGCCGAGCGATGTTTTTCCGCTTGCCGTGGGGCCGACAACGGCAAGAACCGTCGGCTTCATCGCCGCACCTCATTTCCGAATGGAGTTACTGGATCCGCCCGAACTGTTTTTCCAGATCGTAGCGGCTCATTTCAATCAGCACCGGCCGTCCGTGGGGACAGCAGCGGATTTCGCCCGAATAGAGCACCTGCTCCGCCAAAGCCTTGAGCTCCGCGGTGGAGTTGCGGTTGCCGGCCTTGATGGCGGCTTTGCAGGCTGCCGTCTCATAGATGCGGTTGATCTTTTCGGCCTGAATGTCGGTTTTGTGCTGCAGCAGATTCTGGGCGATCTCCAGCACCACGTCCTGCACATCGTCCGGATGCAGCAGCATGGGACATTCGCGCACCACAACGCAGTTGTTCCCGAAGTCTTCAATCAGAAAGCCGCAGCTTTCAAAGGTGTCGAGCTGTGTGAGGATGACATTGTATTCCTCTTTGCTCAGCGTGATCTGCACCGGCGTCAGCAACACCTGACGGGCGTCTTCTTTTTTGGTTTTGCATAGTTTATTGAAAATGATGCGCTCATGAGCGGCGTGCTTGTCAATCACATACAGCTTGCCGTCATATTCACAAAGGATGTAGGTCTTGAACGCTTCGCCGATCAGACGCAG
>JAEEGL014555241.1_pt1 | contig 17117 bp, 21 predicted proteins | sample 9134231 | NCBI WGS metagenome assembly JAEEGL01 (sample SAMN16246548, study PRJNA631951) | gut metagenome | biome: gut microbiome; feature: rumen; material: fiber-attached | host: Bos | place: Iran: Karaj | collected 2018-10
ACGCCTCGACCAGCACCAGATTCGGCGGCTGTCCCGCCCGGTGCTGGACCCACTGCAGACGCTTCGGCTCCATTCCGTGCCCCCGCAGAGCGCACAGCACGTCCGTCAGCCGCTCTGGCCGGTGGCAGAGAGTGAATCGTCCGCCCCAGCGCAGCAGCCGCGCCGCGGCTTTGCACAGATCCTCCAGCGTGGCGCTCTCCGTCCGGGCCTCCGCCCGCTCCCTCTCCGGGGGCAGCGCGCCGCTGCCGGCGGGGAAATACGGCGGGTTCGACACCACGAGGTCAAAGCTCCCTGCCTCCAGGATGCCGTTCAGGGCGCGAAAATCCCCCTCAATGACGGCGCCCCGGTCCGTCATGCCGTTGCGGGCCAGGTTTTCCCTCGTGAGCTCTGCCGCCGCAGGCAGCCGGTCCACGCCGACGCCCCGGACGTCCGGCCGACGGGCCAGCAGGAGCAGCAGCAGCACGCCGGAGCCGCAGCCCAGGTCGCACAGCCGCTCGCCGGGCCGCAGTACGGTGAAATCCGCCAGCAGCACGGCGTCCGTCCCCACGGGAAAGACCCCCTCCCGGTCCGCCAGCTCCACGCCCTGAAATCGGCTGCAGCGCTCCTGCTCCACGGCTCTCCGCCCCCTTTTTTTCTTTCAGTCTCATTGTATCATACCCGGACCGTCCCGCGCAAGATACGGGACCTGTTCTTGCTTTCCGCACCGCACCGTGTTATAATCATGCAATACAGGACAGAAAAAGGCCAAAAATTCTGCAAAAAAGCGAACCACGCTGCAAACATTCCGGATGCCGTTCGATATAATAGACTTGATTTTGGCGTTCTGTAGGAGGCGCTCCATGACCCCGCTGCATCTCGTCATCGTCCTGTGGCTTATCTGCTTCAATCTCTTTGCCTTCATCCAGATGGGCGCGGACAAGCGAAAGGCCCGGCGCGGACGGCGCCGTATCCCCGAAAAACGACTGTTTCTGCCGGTCATCCTCTTCGGCTCCGTGGGCGGGGTCCTGGGTATGCGCCTGTTTCACCACAAGACCCGCCACAAGAAGTTCCGCTTTGGATTTCCGGGTCTGCTCGTCGTCCATATCGCCGTTTTCGCGTTGCTCTTTTACTATAACATCATCTGATCCTTGGGAGGGATCGTCATGGCATCCACTGTGGACAGGACAAATCTGGCCGTCGGCAACGTGCGCAAGCTCATTGTCCGGCTGGCCATCCCCCTGATCTGCGCGGAGCTCATCAACGCGCTGTACAACATCATCGACCGGGTCTACATCGGTCATATCCCGGAGGTTGGCGCCTATGCCCTCACCGGCGTGGGGCTCACCTTCCCCATCATCATGTGCATCGCGGCCTTCGCCGCCCTCTGGGGCATGGGCGGGGCGCCCCTGTGCTCCATCGCCCGGGGCGAGGGCCGGGACGACTATGCCGAGCAGATCCTGGGTCAGTCCACTTTTACTCTCATCATTACCTGCATCGTGGTGACAGTGGTGGGTCTGATCTTCCGCACGCCCCTTCTGTACGCCTTCGGCGCCAGCCCGGACACCTTCGTCTATGCCAACGACTACATCACCTGGTACATCGGCGGCTGCTTTACCGTCATGCTGACCATCGGCCTGAATCCCTTCCTGACGGCCCAGGGCTTTGCCCGCACCGGCATGATCACCGTCCTCACCGGCGCGGTGGCCAATCTGATCCTGGACCCCATTTTCATCTTCGGTCTGCACATGGGGGTCAGGGGCGCCGCCCTGGCCACGGTGATCGCCCAGTTCATCTCCTTTCTCTGGGTCCTGCGCTTTTTACTGGGCAACAAAACAAAGCTGAAGCTGCGGGCAAAAAATCTCAAGCCCAACGGCCCCATCATCAAGCGCATCTTCATGCTGGGCCTGTCCCAGTGCATCATGCGGCTCACCGAGAGCGCCGTGCAGATCGTCTGCAATGTCCAGCTGCAGCGCTTCGGCGGCGATATGGCCCTGGGCGCCATGACCCTGCTCAACACCGTCCGGCAGATGTCCTTCACCATCCTCAACGGCTTCGGCTCCGGCATGCAGCCGGTGATGGGCTTCAACTACGGCGCCCGGATCTACAGCCGGGTCCGGGAGGCCTATAAGTTTACCGTCACGGTGACCTTTATCTATGACCTGATCATCTTTGCCCTGGTGGAGTTCTTCCCCCGGGCCGTCATCGGGATCTTCACCAACGACGAGGCCCTCATCCAGGTGGCGGTGCCGGCCATGCGGATCTTCTTCTGCTTCGTGTTCCTGGTGGCATTCCAGACCGCCTCCCAGATGTCGTTTATCGCTCTGAACAAGCCAAAGTTCGCCATCTTCTTCTCCCTGCTCCGGAAGGTCTGCATCGTCATCCCCCTGGCCCTGATCCTGCCCAACGTCCACAATCTGGGTGCCACCGGCGTCTTCATGGCCGATCCCATTTCCGACATCATCGGGCCGGCGGCCTGCTTCCTCACCTTCATCTTCACCGTCTGGCGCAAGCTCAAAAATATGGAGGACGACCCCGTACAGCAGCACCTGATGTGAAAGAAATCAAAAACGGCTGTCTCGTTTTGGGAAGGCGCTGCAATGGCAACGGGAGTTGCAAAGAAAACAATTGTATATTTGTTGTGTAGACTTCGGAATCAGAAAAAAACGGGGTGAAAAATTCAGAAACAGGTGTTGACAACAGTCTCGGAGTGTGGTATATTGCATTTGGTTAGCGTACGCTAACTTTATCTCGGCGCGTTGGTTAGCGACCGCTAACTTCCGTGTCTTTCTTTCCCGTCATATTACGAAGGTTTGCCACCACACCAAGACAAGGAGACCGCTATGAATACAATAACAGTTAAAATTGACGGTATGATGTGCGGTATGTGTGAGTCGCATATCAACGATACAATACGAAAAATCTATCCAAAAGCAAAGAAGATCTCCTCCTCTCACAAAAAGGGTGAGGCAACGTTCATTATTGACGGCGACGTTGACGAGATGTTGATAAAAAAAGCCGTTGATGATACGGGATATAAATATATATCAACAGAAACCCAGCCTTATAAAAAGAAGGGCTTGTTTGGCAAGTAGCTTTCAGCGGACTCTGATCCGCTGTTAATTATGCAGGTGAAAATGATGGGATTAATGAAAAAGATCTTTTCTAACACAAGAAAACCGGAAGGTACTCTCGGCAGGATCATGGTTAACGGCATGAACGGTAACCGTCACGCCGCGCTTGCGGCGTGGGGCTTTGGATTCATTACGATCAACGCCGGCGACTCTGCTCTTGACTGCGGTTGCGGCGGCGGTGCGAATGTTAAGCGTTTGCTTGAAAAATGCAGCAGCGCATACGGTATTGATCACTCAGAAATCAGCGTGCAGAAATCAAAAGCGGTCAACGCAGCCGCAATTAGAAATCAGCGCTGTGAAATATATCAAGGCGAGGTGGGTTCTCTTCCATTTGATCATGACGCGTTCAACCTGGTAACTGCTTTTGAAACCGTCTACTTTTGGCAGGATATCAATAAGGCGTTTTCGGAAATATATCGTGTTCTGAGAAACGGCGGCACCTTTTCCATTACCAACGAATCTACGGGAACGGACGAAACTACCGTGAAGTTTTCTCAAATGATTGACGGCATGGCGCTTTATACGGGCTGCGATTTAAAAGCCTTGCTTGAAAAGGCCGGTTTTACCGATATTAAAATCCATTTGCATGAAACGAAACCATGGCTGAATGTAACGGCAAAGAAGGGATAAAGCGTCTTAACCACAAATATAATCTGAATCGTTTTTAAGGAGAATCAGATGAAACCGGATTACAAAAACTGGATCCCGAAAGGAATGGTATACGGCGCGCTTGCAGGAACAATGGTCTCGTTGATTTTGCTTGTTGTCTTTGCGCTCACTTTGCACGGCACGGCAAGATATATCATATCAATTATTCTTGCTCTTGTTACCCTTGGCATGTGTCTTTGTTTGACATGGTGCGTGATCGCATATAATACATTTTCATATACAGGCAAGCACAAGCTGGCAAGGGATATTATCGACGGTGTAGCAAATTATATCGACCTTGCCGACGGTGAAACGGCTCTGGACATCGGCTGCGGCAGCGGCGCGCTTACAATAGCGGTCGCAAAGAAAAATCCGAATGCCAGAGTTATCGGCTGTGACCGTTGGGGCAAGGAATACGCCTCATTCAGCATGGACCTGTGCAGACAGAACGCAAAAACGGAAGGTGTGGAAAACGCAGAATTTCAAAAGGGGGATGCCACTGCCCTTCCTTTTGAGGACGGACAGTTTGACGCAGTGATAAGCAATTACGTTTACCACAATATCCCGACTAACAACCGTCAGGCAATCCTGCTTGAAACGCTGCGAACGCTCAAAAAAGGCGGCACCTTTGCAATTCATGATATCTTCAGCAGGAATAAGTACGGAGATATTAACGCTTTTATTGACGTGCTATACACCATGGGCTATGAACGGGTCGAGCTGATTGATACGACCGAATCGTTTATGACAGGCAGAGAAGCGAAGCTCTTGCTTCTTAACAATTCAAAACTGCTTACAGGGAAAAAGTAGGAAAGCCGGCAGAGGTCAATTGCAAAAACACAGAACCCGCATAGATGAACAAAGAAAAAGCGGTACAGTCGCTGAACTGCACCGCTTTTTTCTTAAATTTCTTCGTTATGAAACCAACTTTTTTGAGGCATCTTTTTCCTCTGTCTTACCGGTAGCTCTCCGCCAGCTTGCGGAAGGCCGTCAGGGAGCGCTCCACCCGCTCGGTGGGGACGCAGTAGGCGATGCGGAAGAAGCCGGGGCAGCCGAAGCCGGTACCGGGAACGATGAGCAGATCCAGGGCCTTGGCCTTTTCGCAGAAGGCCAGGTCGTCGGGCTCCAGAGCTTTGGGGAAGAGATAGAACGCGCCGCCGGGCTCGACACAGGTGTAGCCCAGCTCCCGCAGCCCGTCCAGCAGCAGGGCCCGGTTGGTGCGGTAGGTGGTCAGATCCGACACCTCGCCGTCGCAGGCGGCGATGAGCCGCTGGAAGAGGGTGGGGGCGTTGACGTAGCCCATGGCGCGGCCCGCGCCGCAGACGGCGGCATAGATCTCCCGGTCTTCGGTCAGCTTCGGCGGGGTGAAGATGTAGCCGATACGGGCGCCGGGCATGGACATGGACTTGCTGTAGGAGTAGCAGACGACGGTGTCGTCGTAGAAATCCGGCAGCCAGGGCGTCTCCTGGCCGGTGTAGACCAGTTCCCGGTAGGGCTCGTCGGAGATCAGATAGATGGGATGGCCGTATTCGCTCTCCTTTGCCTTCAGGATCGCCGCCATTTTCGTCAGGGTCTCCGGGGAGCAGATCACGCCGGAGGGGTTGTTGGGAGAGTTGAGGATCACGGCCTTTGTCTTCTCCCCGATGGCCTTTTCAAACTCGTCGAAGGGGATCTGGAAGGCCTCGGTGTCGGCGGGGACCAGACGCATCACACCGCCGGCGGCTTCGATGAACACCTTGTACTCCGGGAAGTACGGCGCCAGGACCACGCACTCCTCTCCGGGGAGCAGGATGGCCCGCAGGGCGATGGCCAGAGCCGCCGCCGCGCCCACGGTGCAGTAGAGCCGGTCCGGGGCGCAGCCGGCGTTGAAGCGGCTGTTGAGAGACTCGGACAGCTGCTGCAGCACCGCCAGATCGCCGGGAGCGCTGGTATAGCCGAAGACCTTCATCGGGTCCTCGCCCTGCAGAATATCCGCCAGCTTCTTCAGCGCCGTCTCCGGCGGCAGGACGCTGGGGTTGCCCAGGGTGAAGTCGTAGACGTTCTCCGGGCCGATCTCCCGGCCCCGCTTGAGGCCGTATTCAAACAGCTCGCGGATCATATTGCGGTTCTTGCCGAGCGCGAGATAGGTTTCGGGAAACATGGATCATTACACCTCTTTCGTTTCTTTCCAGGCGATACAGCGGTGGATGGGGATCCCCTGCTCGCTGAATTTCACCTCATAATCCGTCATGATATCGGCCGGGCCGTCTGCGTGGAGGTCATACGTCACGTCCGTGACCCGCCAGCCGCAGGCCGCCAGCCGCTCCAGGGAAAAGTCGAACAGCGGCCGGTTGTCCGTCTTGAAGCGGATGCAGCCGCCCTCCTTCAAAATGACCCGGTACAGGGCCAGGAACCCGTCGGAGGTAAGCCGGCGCTTGGCGTGGCGGTTCCGGGGCCAGGGATCGCAGAAGTTGATATACAGCACGTCCACCTCGCCGGGGGCGAACCAGTCGCAGAGCCGGGCGGCGTCCCCGGAAATGAAGCGCAGATTGTCCCGGCCCGCCTCCAGCGCCCGCTCCATGGCCACCACCATGGCGTCCGGCACCACGTCCATGGCCACGAACAGCGCCTCGGGATGGGCCCCGGACTGCTCTACCGTGAAGCGGCCCTTGCCGCAGCCCAGCTCCAGATGCAGCGGCGCGCCGGGCCTGTACAGCTCCCGCCAGCGGCCCGGGCAGTCCTCCGGCCGCTCCGTCAGCAGGGCGGCGCAGCGCTCCATCCGGGCCGGGAGATTCGGTTTTTTCCTCATTCGCATGGGGCGTCCTCCTTTATTCTCCCCATTATTAAACCACAATTTTTCTGAAAAGTACAGGGAAATTTCTCTCCCTTGACGGGGCGCGCAAATTGGGATAGGATGGGGAAAAAGGAGGCGGCGCCATGAAAATCTCCATTCTGGGGGACTCCATCAGCACCTTTGCCGGGATCACCACGCCCATGGGCGTGTTCTACGACGAGGCCACCTGTGAACGCGCCGGGATCCGCAGCGCGGAGGACACCTGGTGGATGCAGGTGATCCGGGCCATGGGCGGCACTCTGGAGGTCAACAACTCCTGCGCCGGCACCACCGTCTGCGGGCGGCAGGCCATGGCGGGCTGCTCCGACTTCCGCACCGCGGGGCTGGGGAGCCCCGACGTGATCCTGGTGTGGATGGGCCTCAACGACGCGGCCTTCGGCCTGCCTCTGGACCGGTTCGAGACCGCCTACCGGCAGATGCTGCAGAAGCTCCGGTACCACAACCCCGGCGCGGAGATCTGGTGCGGTACCTTCTGTCCCGGCCGTCCGACGGATCCCGACGAGCCCCTGTTCTTCAGCCTGTTCAACGCCGAGACCGCCATCCCCTTCGACACCTACAGTCTCCTGATCCGGGAGCTGGCGGCGGAGTGCGGCTGCAGAGCCGCGGACCTGTGGGCGCCCCGACAGGAGTACGACGCCATGGACGGCGTCCATCCGGACAGAAACGGAATGAAAACCATCGCGGAGCTATGGCTGGCGGGCATGAGGGAGGCGGAAACATGAACGGAACGGTCATCCACATCCCCGGCACGGGAGGCTACTACGTTCCCTGCCGGATCGCGGCGGCGGGAGACGAAAAAAAGGCGGTCCTCATCACCCACGGCTTCGGCAGCGCCAAGGAGGGAACCACGGCCCAGGCTCTGCTGGAGTTCCTGCCCCGTCACGGCGTCGCGGCCCTGGCTCTGGACCTGCCGGGCCACGGGGAGAGCCCCTGCGGCATCCTGCGGCTGACCGCCTGTCTGGACGACATCGCGGCGGCGGAGACCTATCTCCGGCAGCGGCTTCCGGAGGCAGAGCTGACCTATTTCTCCTCCAGCTTCGGGGCGTATCTGAATCTGCTGTATCTCTCCTCCCGGCCCCACACCGGCGTCCGATCCTTCCTGCGCTGTCCGGCGGTGGATATGCCGGAGCAGTTCCTGTCCTGGATCACCCCGGAGCAGCGGCGGCAGATGGAGCGGGAGGGCCGGTTCTATATGAACGAGGACGATCCCCGGCCCGTGGCCATCGTGCAGGGCTTCTGCGACGATCTGGCAGGCCACGACGTGTTCCGGCTGTTCCGGCCCGACGGGACGAAGCTGGCCATGCTCCACGGCGACAGGGACGAGACGATCCCCCTGGCGGACGTACAGCGCTTCGCCGCGCAGTTCTCCATCCCCCTCACCGTGGCGCCGGGACAGGATCACCGGTTCCAGGGCCCCGGGGGCATGGAGCTGGTACTGTCCTCGTTCCTGGCGTTTCTGGACACATGAGAACAGAAAAACAGGCGCGCTTCACTCAAACGTGAAGCGCGCCTGTTTTTTGTGTTTTCTCAGGTCTTCGGTTTTTCCAGAGTCACGCCGCCCACATAGACGTTGACGCTCCCCAAGGGTCGGCCGATGGTGTCCTCCACACTGGTGCGAATGGCCTTCTGGACCTTCTCCGCCACCTCGGGGATGACGTAGCCGTAGGCCACCAGAATGGACACGTCGACACGCAGGGCATCCTCTCCCTTGATCAGGCGCACGCCCTTCTTCAGATTTTTCATGCTCAGCCGATGGGCCGTCTCGTTCCCCACCGCGGAGGAGAGGCCGGACACGCCCTCCACCTCAAGCGCGGCGGCGGCGGCAATGGAGGCGACCACATCCTCAGAGATATGGATCCTCCCCGTTTCCTCCTGGGTAACGATATACTCTCTGTTGTCGCTCATGGCGATCCCTCCGTTTCCCGATACGTCTTCTGGGATTATTGTAACAGGAAACGAAAGAAAAAACAAGAGGCAGTTAATTTGATTCTATGATCTTGATCTGATCCGCCGAAAGGCCCGTCTCCGTGATGACGATATCGCTGATCCGGGCGGCGTCCCCGGCGGTAAGGCCGCCCTCCGGCGGGGTCACCATGACGCTGGCGCTGTTCTCCCCCAGAAACACCACGCAGTCGGCGTAGCCCTTGGCCATCACCAGATTTTCAATCTTCGCCTCCGCCATGGTGCAGGCAGCCATGGCCTGAATGCTGCGGTTGGCGTTATCAATGGTCTCCTGGTCGGCGTTCTCGTCCTCCGAGGCCATCAGCAGCATGGAAAGGGAGTTGTCCCTGGCCTGCTGGCGGTTGAGCCGGGCCATGTCAAAGGTCTCCGAGCGCCCGGTCCCCGCCGTCTCCGGTTCCGGCTCCGCCGTCGACTCCTCTGTCCGGGTATCCTCCGTCCGGTCGGCGTCCGTCCTGTCGGTCTCCGGTCGGGCGTCGTCGGTCCGGGGCGCGGCGTCGCTGCCCGCGGGGCGGATGGTCACGCCGTCCACCAGAACGGCCTCCCCCAGGGTCCTGCTGACGCTTTCCGTATCCTCAATGGCGGCCCGGCCGTTGTTGTAGGACCAGTTGAGGTATACCGCGGCGCAGACGAACACCACCACGATGGCCGCCACCGCGTTTCGTTTCCAGTATTTCATTGCCTTACCTTCCTTTCATCTGGCTGATGGATATCCTGTCGCTGCCCAGACCTGTCAGCGCCGACACGGTCTGGGTGATCTGCAGGCAGACCGCAGGGTCGCCGGCGCCCTCGCACACCACCGCCGCCCCCCGGAACTCCGGGTACAGCTGCCGGATCACCACCACCTCCTCGGCGCTGCCGCCGCGGCTGACGATGACGGTCTCGCTGCTGCTGCGCAGGTCGGTGTTCGTCCCGGACGTCTCCCGGTCCGTCTCGCTGTCCCGGGCCAGGACCTGTTCCGTGCCGGATTCCAGGGTCAGCAGCACCTCCACCCGGCCCGCGCCCTCGATCTGGGAGAGGACGTCCCCCAGATGCGCCTCCAGAGCCGCAAGATCGAAGAGCTCGGAAAACTCCGCCGGACTGTCCGTCTCCTCCGGGGCGGGCGCCGACGGCCGGGCGCTCCGGCCCGGCAGCAGCAGCAGGATCACCCCTGCCAGAAGCACCAGCAGCACCGGCCGGTACCGCTTCAGGTCCCCCAGGGCGGTCCGAATCCTCTTCCAGTCCATGGTCACGCCTCCTCCGCATCCCAGATGACGGAGGCGTTGTCGATCCCCAACTCCCGCTCCAGCAGGACCGTCACCTGCCGCCGTTGGTCCTCCGTCAGATCTCCGACTACCCGGGCACTTCGGGGCGTGGGACAGGCCTCCCCCTCGCCCCGGGTACAGGTGACTGTGACCCGGCAGGAGATGCCCTGTCCCGCCGCGGCTTCCTCAATATATGCGCCGGAGCGCTCCTCTATGATGGTTTGCAGCAGCATCTCGTCCGTCTCCTCCAATCCCGCCGCATACAGGCCCGCCTGGGCCCGGTATTCCGTCAGCCGTGCGGCCCAGTCCACTCTCGGCCGGGCTGTCGCGGGCTGCAGCAGCACTAGGATCATGATCAGACCGCAGACCAGCCGTCCCGCCTTCCCCACGCCGCCGCTTTTCGGCAGCAGGGCCTCCGCCCCCGCCGTCAGCAGCGCCGCCGCCGTCAGACTGAGGATCCAGCCTCTGATCGCTTCCATATCTCCTCACCCCGTCAGAATCGAAATGGCCGATACGATGGAACACAGCAGCAGCAGGGCCGCGGCGGCGGTGAGACCCAGCAGCAGCGCGAAGGCGCTGCCCATGTCCCGGATCAGCCCCGCCAGAGCGTCGTCCGCCAGCACGGAGGCCAAGGCCGCCGCCGCCTTGTAGACCAGATAGTGAATCCCCATCTGCAGAAAGGGCGTAACGCAGATGGCCAGCACCGCCACCAGTCCGAAGACCCCCACGGCGCTGCGCAGGATCCCCGCCCCGGCCAGGATCGCCTCCGAGGCGTCTGCCAAAATGCCGCCCACCACCGGCACAGCCCCGGAGATGGCGAACCGGGCCGCCTTGACGGCGGCGGCGTCCACCGTGCCGGAAATGGCGCGACTGGCCAGCAGATAGCCCACGAAGGCCATGAGCAGGACGCTGAGAACCGTCACCACGGTCCACTTGAGCAGGCCCGCCACCCGTTTCAGGCCGGGATTGCCGGTGACGGCTCCCACCAGGCTCAGGGCCACGAAGCCGTAGATCATGGGCAGCAGGAGCCGGTCGGAGGCGGTGAGCAGGAGGTCCGCGGCGAACATCGTGGCCACCTGCCGCACGGCCGCCCCGGTGGGGCTGCCTGCCGCCGCCGCCGCGGCCGTCAGCGTCGGCAGCAGGACCTTGGAAAACTCATCCATTTGGGACAGCGCCTCCCGGCTCAGTCCCGTCAAGGTGCCGATATCACCGCCTGCCAGGGCGGCGATGCCCAAAGCCCCCGCCAGGCGCACGGCGTTAAAGCCCGTCCCCTGCCGCTCCCAGAGAGGGTCGATGCAGGAGCAGAGCAGCGCCGCCGCCAGCAGGAGCACGCCGCCGGTCAGGGCGTCTCGGAGGATCCCCGCCGTCCGCGCCCGGGCCGTTTCCCACAGCTGCGCCAGCCCGCCGTCCAGATCTCCGTCGGGGGACAGCTCCAGACCGTCCAGCCAGGTCTGTCCCATCCGCTGCAGGTCCTCTGTCTCCAGAACCTCCGTCTGGGCCTGCCAGATGGCGTCCGGGTCCTCCGCCGCCCGTGCCCCGGGCAGAAATACCAGCAGGCACAGCAGGATTGTCACAGCAGCGACTGCACGGTACGCAGCACCAGCTGCACCAGCGGCAGGGCGGTACAGAGGGCGGCCACCGTCCCCGCCAGCTCCATCGCCGCGGCGATTCCGCTCTCCTTCGCGTCCCGGCACAGCGCTGCGGCGATCCGGGTGACGATGCCGATGCCCATGGTCCGCAGAAGCGGCGACAGGATATCCCCGGACAGGCCCGCGGACGCCTGCAGGCTCCGGGCCGTGTCCAGCAGCTCCCGGGTCTGTCCCAGGGACATGGATGCCAGCAGAACTGCCGCCAGGATCGCCAGCAGCAGGCCCAGCTCCGGGATATGGCGCCCTGCCAGCAGGGCCAGCAGCGCGGCGATCACCGCCACAGCGGCGGCCCGGAACACCTCTTCCATGGCCGCTCACAGATCGAACAGGTTTCGGACCAGCGTGAACAGCTCGCTGATCTTCTGCACCACCATCATCAGCACCACCACCAACCCCGCCAGGGTGGTCATCGTGGCCTGCTCGTCCCGGCCCGACCGCTGCAGGACCTGATTGAGCACCGAGACGAGGATCCCCACGGCGGCAATTTTAAAAATCAGACTGACGTCCATACGTACAAGTTCCTCTCTTCCCGGGTGTGAGCTCAAAACAGGACCAGCACCGCAAGCAGGCCCATGACCACGCCCAGCACACACCGGAGACGGCCCTTCTGCTCCAGCTCCAGCCGGGCCCGCTCCCGGCAGTCCCCCAGGCGAGCACAGGCGTTTTTCAGCGCCTCCGTCTGCTCCGGCGCGGCGCAGCGGCCCAGGATGCCCCCTAACTCCTCCAGCACGTCCCGCTCCTCCCTGTGCAACTGCGGCTGGAGCTGCTCCCGCCACAGCAGACAGAAGGGGCGCTGTTCTCCCCGGCGGATCGCGTCGCCGCAGCGATCCAGCGCCTCCGAGACCGGAGGCTGCACCGCTGCCGCGCTCCGGGCCAGCAACTCAGGCAGCGGCGGCAGACGGAAGCTCAGCTCCGCCTCCATGACATGCAGAGCTGTCTCCCAGGCCGTCAGCAGACGGACCCGCTGCCGCAGGCCCGATGCCGCCCGGATCCCCAGCAGAGTCCCCGCCAGCAGGATCAGCGCCGCCCCCGCCAGCCGGGCCGTCATACTGGCTCCGGCGCCGGCTCCACCGTGTAGATGCGGCTCCGGCCCTCGGCGCGGATGACCACGAGCCGGGCAAAAACGCGCCGGGACAGCAGTTCCCGGTACAGGGGCCGCCGGGCCAGCTCCTCCGCCGTGGCGGCGTGGGCGGTGGCCAGCAGCTTCACGCCGCAGTTGGCCGCCATCTCCAGGGCAGCGCAGTCCGCGGGGGCGGTGATCTCATCCGCCGCCAGCACCTGGGGATTCATGCTCCGCAGGAGCATCAGCAGGCCCTCCGCCTTGGGACAGGCGTCCATCACGTCCGTCCGGGGTCCTATCTCCATCTGGGGCAGGCCGTCGTACATGGCGGCCACCTCTCCCCGCTCGTCGGCCAGACCCACCCGGACCGGAGCACAGCCCTCCCCGGAGGACAGCCGCCGGATGACGTCCCGCAGCAGCGTCGTCTTTCCCACCCCCGGGGGCGAGATCAGCAGTGCGCTGTCAAAGGCCCCCTCCCGGAGAAGGCCCGGCAGGACCGGGGCGGCGGCGCCGCGGACCTCCCGGGCAATGCGGATGGACAGGGACGAGAGCCGATCCAGATTCGTGACGACGCCGTTTCGCACCACCGCCGTGCCGCAGATGCCGATGCGGTGGCCGCCCCGGACGGTGACGAACCCGCTGCGGACCCGCTCCAGGGCCGTGTGGGCCGAGGCCTGGGTGGCCAGCTGCAGCACCATGTCCAGGTCGCCGGGGTACACGGACAGGCCCTGTCCGTTCACCACGAAGCGCTCCTCGCCGCCGCTGACCACGCTGAGTCCCCGGCCCGCCCGGAGACGGCTCCCCCCCGCCGCCGCCATCTCCTCCGGCGTCATGCGCAGCAGGGCGTAGCGCATCTCCCGGGGCAGCAGCTCCGCCGCCTGTTCAAACCGTCCGGTATCCCGCTCCATATCTCCACGCTCCTTTCGTCTGCTCCATCCTATGAGGGCCCGTCCCGCCGTAGAACTCCGGCGGCTGTTTCGTTTTTTTTGAAAAACCCCCTCTCCCCCTTGAAAGCCTATTAAAAATATGTTATTATTAGGTTTATAGCGAGGTGATACTGTATGAAGATCTCTACCAAGGGCCGTTATGCTCTGCGGATGCTGCTGGACCTGGCGGAGCACCAGGGGGACGGCTACGTGGCGCTGAAGGACATCGCCAGGCGCCAGGAGGTATCCAAAAAATATCTGGAGCAGATCGTGCCGGTGTTCAATAAATCCAACGTGCTCCAGACAAGCCGCGGCTTCCAGGGCGGCTACCGGCTGGCCAAAAGTCCCAATAAATACACCGTGGGCGAAATCCTGCGGCTCACCGAGGGCAGCCTTGCCCCCGTGGCCTGCCTGGACTATGATCCCGCGGGATGCGAGCGCAGCGCCGAGTGCGCCACGCTGCCGGTCTGGCAGGGCCTTTACAAGGTCATCAACGAGTACCTGGACGGCATCACGCTCCAGGACATTCTGGACCGTTACCGGGAGGCCGGCGCCATCGATTACATGATCTGATCAAAAAATTTTTTATCACCCTCTTGACAGGGGGTGATTTTACAGGTATAATACATATAAAGTTTATAGGTTTTATGTGTATTAAAGCCTCGGGAAAGGGCGGCACTGACGATGAATACTCTGGTCCTGCGCATGCTCCGACACAATTTCAGAAACGGACGAATGTGTCGATGTAGGTAGTCCTGTTTGATCCACACACCTCTTCATCTTCATTCAATATTTAAAAAGGAGTGCTTACAATGAGCTATGCATATGAAAACAACTACAGATTCGAGACCCTGCAGATCCATGCGGGGCAGGAGAGCCCCGACCCTGCCTCCGACGCCAGAGCCGTACCCATCTACCAGACTGCCGCCTACGTCTTCCGGGATTCCGCCCATGCGGCGGCCCGCTTCGGGCTGGCCGATCCCGGCAATATTTACGGCAGACTGACCAACTCCACCCAGGGCGTCTTTGAGCAGCGCATCGCGGCCCTGGAGGGCGGCGTGGCCGCCCTGGCAGTGGCCTCCGGCGCCGCTGCTATCACCTATACCATCCAGGCTCTGGCCCAGGCGGGGGATCATATCGTCGCTCAAAAGACGATCTACGGCGGCAGCTTCAACCTGCTGGGCCATACCCTCCCCCTGTACGGCATCGAGACCTCCTTCGTGGACGTCCACAACCACGCCGAGGTGGAGGCCGCCATCCGGGACAACACCAAGGCCATCTATCTGGAAACCCTGGGCAATCCCAACAGCGATATCCCCGACATCGACGCCATCGCCGAGATCGCCCATAAGCACGGCCTGCCTCTGGTCATCGACAGCACCTTCGGCACTCCGTATCTGATCCGGCCCATCGAGCACGGCGCCGATATCGTCGTCCACTCCGCCACCAAGTTCATCGGCGGACACGGCACCTCTCTGGGCGGCGTCATCGTAGATTCCGGCAAGTTCGACTGGAAGGCCAGCGGCAAGTACGCCCCCATCGCGGAACCGAATCCCAGCTATCACGGCGTCTCCTTCGTGGACGCGGTGGGCCCCGCCGCCTTTGTCACCTATATCCGGGCCATCCTGCTGCGGGATACCGGCTCCTCCATCTCCCCCTTCAACGCCTTTCTGCTGCTCCAGGGCACCGAGACCCTGTCCCTGCGGCTGGACCGCCATATCGAAAACACGAAGAAGGTCGTGGAATTCCTGGCCAACCATCCGAAGGTGGAGAAGGTCAACCACCCCGCTCTGCCGGATCACCCGAATCATGCCCTGTACGAGAAGTATTTCCCCAACGGCGGTGCGCCCATCTTCACCTTCGACATCAAGGGCGGCCAGAAGGAGGCCCACGAATTCATCGACCGGCTGAAGATCTTCTCTCTGCTGGCCAACGTGGCGGACGTGAAGAGCCTGGTCATCCACCCGGCCACCACCACCCACTCCCAGCTCAGTGAAGAGGAGTTGCTGGATCAGGGCATCAAACCCAACACCATCCGGCTGTCCATCGGCACGGAGCATATCGACGATATCCTCGCCGACCTGTCCCAGGCCTTCGGCGACTGATACATGCACCGGATACAAAGCTGCCGGACCGACGCCGTTGCCGCGGCGTCGGTCCGCTTGTTCTGACAGGAGGCAGATTCCCATGGAAAATATCGACCGGACGTTTTTCGACGCCGTTCCCCACCGGCGAAACACCGACTCGATCAAATACGGCGCGCCGCCTTACTCCGACTTCAACGGGGAGATCATCCCCATGTGGGTCGCGGACATGGACTTCAAGTCCCCGCCGGCGGTGGAACGCGCCCTGCTTTCGCGGATCAGCCACGGCATTTTCGGCTACAGCGCCGCCGGCGGCGACTACGACACGGTGGTCGTCGACTGGTACCGACGGCGCCTGAACTGGACAGTCCGGCCGGAATGGATTTTGAAAGCCCCCGGCGTCATGCCCGCCATCGCCGCCGCCATCCGGTCGCTGAGCCGCCCCGGGGAAGGCGTGCTGATCTGCCAGCCCGTGTACTACCCCTTTGCCAAAATCATTCCCGCCAACGACCGAAAGCTCGTCGTATCGGAGCTGGTTTTGAAAAACGGGCGCTATGAGATCGACTTTTCCGCGCTGGAGGAGGCGTTTCGGACACAGGAAGTCCGGATCTTCCTTCTCTGCTCGCCTCACAACCCGGGCGGGCGGGTCTGGACGCGGGAGGAGCTTCTCGAGATCGGGCGGCTGTGCTGCAAATACGACGTCTTTATCCTGTCCGACGAGATCCACTCCGATTTTATCTTCACCGACCGGCCCCATATCCCCATCGCCTCCCTGTCGGAGGAGTTGGCCCGGCGGACCGTCACCTGTACGGCCCCCACCAAGACCTTCAATCTGGCAGGGCTGCAGACGGCCAATATCATCATCCCGGACCCCGGTCTTCGCAGGCGGGTCGCCGGAGCGGGCATCGCAGCCGGGCTGGGCAGCCAGAATGTGCTGGCCTTCACCGCCGCCCGGGCCGCCTACCGGGAGGGGGAGCCTTGGCTGGAGGCGCTGCTGGACTATCTGCGGGAGAATTACGCCATGCTGCGGCAGGCCTTCCCGGCAGAAGGGCCCGTCTCTCTGATCGAGTCGGAGGGCACCTATCTGGCCTGGCTGGACTGCCGGAAGCTGGCGCTTCCCCGGGACAGTGATCCCGGCGCCTTTTTTCTGAGCAGAGCCGGGGTCTGGCTCCACAACGGCGCCATTTTCGGCGCCGGCGGCAGCGGCTTCGTCCGGATGAACATCGCCTGCCCGCAGACGACCCTCGCCAAGGCTGTCGCCCGGATGAAGCGGGCTGTGTCGGAGCTGGCCGATCCCTCCGGGCTGTAATGAGATGGGCAGAAGAACTCTGATCGCCATGAGCGGCGGCGTAGACTCCAGCGTTGCCGCCTATCTCCTGACCGCACAGGGACAAACCTGCACCGGCGTCACGATGAAGCTCTTTCACAACGAGACCGTTGGACCCGACCGGGCACGCTCCTGCTGTTCCCTGGACGATGTGGAGGATGCCCGCAGCGTTGCCTATCAACTGGGGATCCCCTACTATGTCTTCAACTTCACCGCCCGCTTTGAAAAAGATGTGATCGGCCGCTTCATCACCGCTTATGAAAACGGCGTTACGCCC
>JAEEGL017242558.1_pt1 | contig 17117 bp, 10 predicted proteins | sample 9134231 | NCBI WGS metagenome assembly JAEEGL01 (sample SAMN16246548, study PRJNA631951) | gut metagenome | biome: gut microbiome; feature: rumen; material: fiber-attached | host: Bos | place: Iran: Karaj | collected 2018-10
ATTTGTGCAGATATGTGTAGATTAGTGGTTAACCACAAATCTAGTCGACGGGGACAGCATAAGACTTCAGACTTCGGACATCAGACTTCAGAACTTTCTTCAGTCCGAAGTCAGAAGTCCGAAGTCAATAAAGTCGACGGGGACCCCATCAATTTACCGCGGAGGCGGCGGCGAAAACATACCTTGGAAATCTCGAAAACATACGTTGGAAATTTCCATTTCCAACGAAATTTAAAGCCCTTGGAACTGGCGATATTTTACTCGCGCTGACGCGCGGCCACGAACCCCCTTCGCGTCTGCGACACGGCTCCGCCGCGTGAACCGCCGCGTCGACCCACGGCTTGAAGGTCAAAGGCAGAACTGTCGCCTACAGAGAACTAGACAAGCCAAACGACCTTCGCCGTGCCTCGCCGCGTCGTTTCAGCCTTCGGCTTGCCGCAGACGCGAAGGGACAAAAAACGGGGCTCCCCCGACACGAAAAGGCACGAAAACGGCTTGTTGCGGATTACCTCTGACAGCCGACCGGAACGGTTCGTGTCCGACGATGCGACGACGCCCGAAGGCTCGACAATGCCCTTCTGTCCCGCGCCGGCTTAGGAAGCTGCAGCATTAACAGACGCGGGCAAAACATGGTATAATATGCGCCAATGTTCGGGTTCGGCAGATTCGGGCGGGTACGCCGGCGGACGCGACGGCTTCTTGCCGCCGTGGGCGCGGCGGCACTGCTCGGTTTCCAGGCCTTTTCGTCGGCATATATAGCGCTCGAAGCCGACCATGACTGCTGCGGCGAAGGATGCCCGGTGTGCTTCCAGATCCAGCAGTGCGCCGAAAATCTCCAGTTGACCGGCTCGGGACTTGAAGCGGACGCGGCGGTCGTGTCCCTCCCGAGCGTCGCGGCAGACCTGACAGTCCCGACCGAAGTTCTGCCGCAGAGCCGGTCGCTTGTCGCCCAGAAGGTTCAGTTTAACGAGTGAGCGTGCGTGCGGTCCGCATTTTCCGCGGACCGCAGTTGTTGTCGAGGACGGCGATCCGTCCGCCGCAGGATGCCGCGAGTGCGGCGTTCTGCGACTCATGGCAAACTATACACACATTCACATCAGGAAAGAATCTTCAAATGCAGAAAATGACGGTAAACCCCGTCGTCTGCGCGGTTGCCGCCGCGCTGGCGCTGGGTGCGCATTCGGCATACGCCGACGGCGCCGAGAAGGAAATCATCGAGGCGGAGCCATCAATAGAATGTCCGTCCGTCGAGGCAGGAGCGTTCTACCGCTCCATGAAAATAGAACGCGGAATGGTCGAGAACAAGGAAAGCGTGTTCGGCTACGGGGCTGAAATCGAGTGGTACGGCTTCTTCCTCGGCATAGAGTCATGTCATGACATGACCAATGTCGAAGGACGAAGAGGTCGCTACAACGAGATCGAAAGCGAAGCTGGCCACCGCTTTTCGTTCGGGGACTTCGCAGCCAAGGCCGCATACGTGTACAAGGCGTGCGGCGGCGACGAGCACAACACCCAGGAGATCGAACTCGAGATGGAGTACGAGACTCCGTGGTTCACGCCGTTCGTCGAGTGCAATCTCGATGTCGACGACAAGGCCGGGGCGCTGTACGGCGCAGCCGGGCTCTCCCGTGAATGGGAGTTCTCGGACTGGGCCAAGGTCAATGCATACGCAGGCATCGGCGCCGGCAATGCGTACCGGAACAGGACGGACTTCGGAGCCGACAAGATCGCGCTCCGCGACATGCACGTCGGGGCGGAGCTTGAAATCGAGCTGTGTCCGCACGTAAAGCTCGTTCCCGGAGTCGACCTCTACGACCAGTTCACCAGCAAGGGCCGCCACGAACACCACAAGGGCTTTGCGGCAGTCGGCGGCGCGAAGCTGGCCGTGGAGTTCTAAGCGGCAAAAGAGGCAATACGACAAAAGACAAGGATGGAACAATGAAAACGAAACTACTGTGCATCGCCGCGGCTGTCGCGGCATCGGCCATTGTGCGTGCCGAGACCGCCTCGGACGCGAAACCAGCGGCGAAACCGCCGCGCGCCAGGATCGTCGCGACGACTTTCCCCGTCTACGACTGGACGAGGGAAGTCCTTGGAGAGCGTCTTGCGGAGACGGACCTCGTCCTTCTCCAGCAGAGCGGAATCGATCTCCACAGCTATTCGCCGTCCGCCGCGGACCTGCGGAAGATCGCTTCGTGCGACCTCTTCGTGTTCGTGGGCGGCGAGTCGGACGAATGGACGGAACGAGCGCTCGCCCAGAAGGGAAATTCGCGTCGTCGCGTCCTGAGCCTAGTGAAAGCGCTCGGCTCCGCCGCGAAGGAGGAGAAGGTCGTCGAGGGAATGGAACACGAACACCACCATCACGACGACGACCACGACGAGGATCACGACCACGACGAGGACCACGACCACGACGAGGAAGAGCACGAAATAGACGAACACGTCTGGCTCTCGCTCCGCAACGCCGCGGTTCTGGTCAAGGCGATTGCCGCCGAAATCGCCGCGGTCGATCCGGCGAACGCCGCAACGTACCGCGCGAACGCGGATGCGTACGGCGCGAAGCTCGCGGCACTCGACCGCGCCTACGGTGAAGCCGTCGCCACAGCGAAACGCAGGACGATTCTCGTCGCAGACCGTTTCCCGTTCCGCTATCTTGCGGACGACTACGGGCTTGAGTACTTCGCCGCTTTCGCCGGCTGTTCGGCCGAGAGCGAGGCGAGCTTCAAAACTGTCGCGTTTCTGGCGAAAAAGGCGGACGCGCTTCAGCTGCCCGTGATACTGACGCTGGAAGGCGCTCAGCACAAGATCGCCGAGACCGTGCGCCGCACGACCAAGTCGGGAGCCCAGCGCATCCTCACGCTCGACTCTCTCCAGTCCATTGGCGGCGAGGCGGCGAAGACGACGCACTACCTCGATGCCATGCGGCGCAACCTTGATACGCTCAAGGCCGCGCTGAACTGAAAGCGCCGGCGACGACGAACCTTGCCGAATGCCGCGATCTGCGGCTCGGCAATGGATCGCACGCCATGCCGCCCCGCCCCGACCTTGCGGTCTGGGCGGGGTATTTCCTTTCGGCCGGCGGACCGAACGCACTCGACAGGGGAAGGCAACTGCGATCCTTCCGGCAATGCAGACCGGGCGGATGCGTCAGAGCTCGACGCTGACTCCAGGCAGAAACTTTTCCGACACGATCATTGGCCTGCCTTCGCCGGCGGGCAGCGCAATCACCGCCGTATCGCCTGGCAGAAGCCCCTTCAAGCTGGCCTGGGACGTAGCGTCGCCCACACGGACTCGCATGTCGTGGTAAGCCGGCGCCACTCCGTCGTTTCTCACCTTGAGCCGACGGACGCCGCCGGAAGTCTCGTCCGAAACAAGCTTGAAGCTCCATCCGCACTCACTGGCCGCCTCGGAAAGCCGGCTCGCGGTCGCAAACCTGCCTTCTGTCGAATCGTTGGCGATCACGAACGTCATGTGGTACTTGGCCGCCGCCTCGCGCCATGTCACGCCGTAGAGCCCTGCCGGATTCAGAAACTCGCGCTGGTCTCTCCTGCTGTAGTAGCTGATTTCGCCTCCGCACGGCGCGCGCTGCCAGCGATCAAGTCCGAACTTGCGCCAGCAGCGCTCGTTGTGGCCGCCGCCCTGCGAAATCTCGTGCCTTGCGTGCATGAAGGAATCGTCGAAGAGTCCGAACGAAAGCGCGCAAAGCGACGGATCGGAGGCAAGCGGGGAAAACGCCTCGTTGTGCGCGTCCACGCTCACCATCACCGGCGTCGCGGAAAAGAGCCGCTCCATTTCTCGCATGAACTTGGCCTGGAACTCCTTGGTCGGAAAATTCCTGCCCGGCACGGTCTTCGTCCCGCACGTGTGGTACTCGGCCCAGTGCCCGAACCCGACTTCGAGAAAAGCCAGCCGCGGATCCCTGTCGTACCGCGCGGCGAACTCGCGGAAGAACCCGAGAGTGAAGTCCTCAAGCGCCGCGCAAGACCAGTCCGCATACCATGTCGGCCCATCGTCGTTCGGATTCTCCGCGAATGTCTCCTTGTAGCCTTCGCTCGCCTTTATGAACCTCGGGACGGCCGTGCCGCCACGAGGTCCGCCCTTCGTCCTCTCGCCCGGATACACGTACCTGAAGCGCAGTATCGCCTGATGCGACCTGCCTTTGGCCCGTTCAAGGACCTTTTCGACGGAAGCCCAGTCGTAGACGCCAGGAGACTTTGCGACAGCGTCGGGCCGCATGTACGCGAACTCAAGCGATATGGCGTCGCCAAGCTCCGGCCTCTCCGCCGCGGCGTCAGACCAGAAGACGATGCCCTTGAGAGGCAGAGCGGAAAGAAGAACCAATGCCGCTAGCACGATTCCTTCTCCCGCTCTGCCATATTATCCTCCGAAACGAAACTCAGAACCCCACTTCCGCCGCCGTCGAGCGCTCGCGGTTGCTCACCGACGAGAAGTTGCGGAAGTAGTAGTTGTAACCCGAACGGATGATCCTGTGGACCACGAGCTGAACGGTGTCCGCAGGCTCTCTGTCCGGCTGAGGGCCTCCTTTCCGGGCGTCAAGTCCGCCGCGTATCACGCCGTATCCCCACATGGAGCCGGGAACCAGCGAAATCATAACCACCCAGAACAGGAACGACCTCATTTACTGCACCTCTTTTTCTTTGTTACCTTTTTTGTTACTGCATTTCAACCGCCTCTATGCGGTAGAACTTCGCACCGGAAGCCGGATCGTCGGGTTCTGAGCCGACCCAGACAGCCTCGCCGGCCTTGCATCCATCGGTCGCGAACTGGCCGTCCGGATACTCGCAGCTTCCGGACTTGAATTCGACCGACGACGAACGGACCACGCGATAGCCCACGCCTTCAGCATAGCCCTTGAAGCGAATGCTCGGGCAGCCTCCAGGCGCAATGCCGAAGCCCGTGATCACAGGCGCGGTCATCTGCTTGTCCACATTTGCAGCCGCCGCTGCCGGAGCCGGAACAGCGGTCGTGACGGTGTACGCCTGTCCTTCCGCAACCGCCGCGCCGTTTGCGCCGGAAGACGACGCAACAGGCGCGACCATGATGCTCGCGGAGGCGTCTATCTCGGCTATGTATGTCGGGGTGGCGACGACAAGGTCGTCCACCTTCGTACCGACACAGGTGAGATAGCTCGGAGCGGAAGCGCTTTCAGACAATGGGAACCAATCACCGTTACCATTGCCGCTCCTCACCGCCTGTGTCGTGTTGCCGCCCGGCACGGGCGACCAGTCTCCTCCATTCAGCCGCACATGCGCAAACCCTCTTCCGCTCTGTGGGAAGTAAAGCTCCATGCCGACACGAACCCAAGTTCCGTTTGTGAACTTCGTATTGGAAAGCTTCGACCAGTGAGGGGCTGTAACCGACCCATAATACCCTCCGCGATGCCAGACATTGAGGTATCCGTCCTTGTCCGCTGCAATCGCGACGACAGGATCACCCGTCGGTGCCTGAAGTGCCTCAGGGGAACGATGAACCTCAACCATCACATCAACCCTGCGATTCTTGCGGGTTGTCGACATCTTTGGCGAAATCGACTTCGTGACTTCGTCCTCCGCGTCAAGAACCTTTTTGTGATCAACCCGCTTGAAGATGTACTGGCCCTGAGGCGGAGTGTATGTGTGGGCTATCACCTCGCCTTCGCCTGTCCAACGATTATGACCCGCGATAGGCGTACCATGAGCGTAGTCCTCAAAGGTATCGTGGGCATAGTACGGAGAGGAAGTTACGACACTTGGCGTCTGAGAGACTGTCCATGTAAGCGTAGCGTCGCTCGTTATATTGAACTCAGCCTGCGGTCCGTCACCCTGTGTAATGATTGTATTGTCAGGTTTTGTGAGTTTCCACGAGGAGGCAAAAATGAGGTCGCCCCAGTTTGTGTACGGCTTCTGGGCAACGCCTTCGCCCAGAAGCTTGTTGGTTATTGTCGTACCGCTGAGGAAACGATAGTTCTGCCCAGCAAAAGAAGGAGTTCCAATAGAAGCAGGCGTATTTACGTTAAGAGTGCGAATGTCAATGTTTGCAGGGTTGGTGTCATCGTAAAGCTTCATAGTCATGATCTTTTCGGTACAATTTCCTCCATCTGAAACCAACACTAGTACAACCGAACCATCGTCAAGCCGAGGTCCTAAGCACATTCCTTCATAATTCACCCAACCAACATGTTGATTGAATATCGATGTCTTCTTAGCCCTCTTGTATGTAGCATCCCTGAGCGAAGGCATGTCCAAGACATTAGTAGGAACGCCACCACCAACACCCGTACCGTCAACAAGATATATGCGATTGTAAAAAGTGGAATCCCACGAGTTATCCCCCCACAAATCACGCTCCAAAACTAGTAGATTCCCATCCGGAAGCGCAACGAGCGAAGCCACTCCACTGCGCCCTTTCTTCTTGCCATTGTAATACCAAGCATTCGTTCCGATTTTATCTGTGAGATATGCCCACTGAAGCGAGACAGTCCAATTGCCATAGACTGATTCACGCGTGAACTTTGTGAGACGGACGACGGAGCCGGTATCCTTCGCAGATAGTTCACCATCACAAGTAAGCGCCTCCTCATTACAAGTCCACATGGTCAAACCATCGCCGGAAATGGTAAGAGCTTCCAAACTGTAAGTGTCACCAGAAAGGTTGTGATATTTCCTCATTATGGCAGGAACAGGTGCTGTGCGGAGCAGAGCTCCGGTGGCAGGGTCGAATTCGCGAATACGCGCATAGGTTTCTTGCGACACCCACACATTGCCAGAGGCGGGATCAAACGCACAGCCTTCAAGATCATCAGAATCAGCAAGCGAGATTCCAACGCCTATCTCAATATCGTCCCTTGTAATTGCACCAGTAGCGCGATTAATATGAATTGCAATGGGATACATCTTATCATCGACATCATCCACGGCGTAGTAGGAGTCTCCGCCGACATAGGTGATACCACTAAGCTGCTCAGCTTTGTTCGTGGACGGAGTGTAAGGTCTGTACACCTCTGTGATCTTGGCCGCCTTTAACGCCGCCTGTGCTGAAAAGGCGGCAAGCGCCGCCGTCGCGGCGACCATCGCCGCGCAACCAACCTTGTTCATCTCTCCCCCCTTTTCATTACTCGTTTATGTTTCAGTTTACCGCAAATCACTTTGCCTCGACCTCGACGGCCTCGACGCGATAGAACTTCGCACCGGACGACGGATCGTCAGGCTCCGCGCCTTCCCAGATCGCCTCGTCTCCGTTGACGCTGGTGATTTCGCCCTCCGGGTATTCGCAGTTCGCAGGCTTGAAGTCCACAGACGTCGAGCGGACAACGCGATAGCCCACGCCCTCAGCGTAGCCCCTGAAGCGAATGCTCGGGCAGCCGCCAGGCACAATGCCGAAGCCCGTGATCACAGGAGCAGCCACAGGCCTGTCCGCATTAGCAGTCGCCACGGCAGGCGCTGCGACCGCAGTCGCGACAGTGTACGCCTGGCCTCCCGCAACCGCCGCGCCGTTCGCGCCGGACGACTGGGCGACAGGCGAGACCATTATGCTTGCCGACGAGTCAAGCGTAGTCATGTACGCCGGAGTCGCAAGGATGAAGTCGTCAACCTTTGTGCCGACCAGGGAAAGGGTGGACATAGGATCCAGCGTCCTCAGCGGGAACCAGGGGCCATTGCCGCTTCCGGGGTTCAGGGCCGCCGAAGAGTAGCCGCCAGGGACCGAACGCCAGTCGGAGTTGTTCGGCATGTTGCCTTTGCCGTTTATCCTGACGCGGGCGAACGCCATGGACGAGCCATTCTTGGTCTCGATGCTGACGCGAACCCAGGCGCCATTCTGGAACGAAGTGTCTGAAATCTGCGACCAGACTGGCTGCGAGACGAGCTTTCCGTTCGCGCCCTTGCGATGCCAAAGTTTCAGCGTTCCGTCCGTGTCCGCGGCTATCGCGATGCGCGGGTTGCCATCCGGAGTATCCGGCAACGCCTCTGTTGCGCGATGGATCTCAACCATAAGGTCCATTCTGTGATTCGAAATGTTTGACATCTGCGACATCGGAAACGCCCTTGTCGCACCATCTTCGGCGTCAAGGACCTTCGTGTGCGCCGCGCGCTTGAGAATTTCCTTGCCCGAGCCCTGGAACGGCGTATACGACTGCTGGACGACCTCGCCCCCACCAGACCAGTACCTTACATTGGAGCCATATGTTCCCTGGGCATACTCTTCAAATGTGTCGTGCGCGTAGATCGGCGTGTTCGCAATACTCGGGCTGTGGGCAACGGACCAGACAAGCGAGTCGTCCTTTGTTATGTTGAATTCAACATGAGGGCCATTTCCCTGCTTCCCATGGCCAGGAAGCGCCCAGCTAGACGCAAAGACAAGATCGCAGCGGTTCGTGTAAGGTTTCTCACCTACTCCGTCGCCAAGCAAGTCAACTACTACTCTCTGGTTGTTGAGGAAACGATAATTCTGTCCGACAATTGTCGGTTCACCAACAGGCGCAGGCCTGTTGACATTGAGTGTGCGGACATTGAGACCGGAAAGCTTCAGACTGCGGACATATGGTTGAGTCCTGACTGTAGCACTAAAGAACCAAACTGACTCCGTCCTTTTTTCGCCTCCGTCAGATATGAGCATCATGTTGAGCGAACCATCTGGATTGCGTGGGCCGAGGCACAGCCCCTCATAACAAGGTGCATAGTAGTAATCATCAAGAAACCCAGAACTTTCTTCCACATCACCGCTTATTTTAATCAACGCGGTTCCTTTCTCAACAGGCCTGAAGTTTAACTGTGATCCTGTGATTCGTTTGAGCTCAGTCATCTCGCTTACGTCATCCGCATTTGCGAAATTTGGTTGGTACACACGCACCCTCCCGAAATACACCGCATCCATATCACGTTCCATAACTAGCAAGCTGCCATCAGGTAACGCTACAAGATCCGAAATACTGCTTCTTATAGGGTGATCATCTACCGCAGGCTCGCATACGTAGCCCCACATGCCGGCAAAAGTCCACGCATCATTCACAGTAGAACGAGTGAACTTGACAAGTCGGCAGATTGTACCCAACCACTGACTGGCAAGGTCCTTAGCCGTGCCACCATCGCAGTTAAGAGCCTCCTCATTGGCCGTCCACATGGTAAGGCCATCGCCGGAAATCGTGAGAGACTCTAGCGACATATTTGGGCGAACCTTTGTCTTGATTATGTTCGGAATTTCCACTGCGCGATACGTCGGGTAGCCTGTGTTTGGATCGTACTCACATATTGTAGCTCCGGTGCTGCCATCCGATTTTTCTTCACTAGCGATCCAGACATTTCCTGTGCTGGGATCATACGCTATTCCCTCTGGATCGTGAGCACCTACAAGCGTGCGTCTGCTCACAATCGTTGGCAAAGTATTGACATTCCCGTTACTATCTCGGGCCACCGTCATCTCTGTGAGAAAACCATTATTCTGAACAACATAGAACTTGTTACCACCGGCCCAGGTTATACCGCTAAAGTCTTTGTATGCTACTGGAAAATTTGCGGGTTCCCAATTTTTTCCAACAGGGAAGCACAACTTCTTGGCTCCATTTGTACTGATCGTTATCGCCTGCGCTGAAAAGGCGGCAAGCGCCGCCGTCGCGGCGACCATCGCCGCGCAACCAACCTTGTTCATCTCTCCCCCCTTTTCATTACTGTTTCGGACAACAGAAGCTCACTTGGCTATCGCCTCGACGCGATAGAACTTCGCACCGGACGACGGATCGTCAGGCTCCGCGCCTTCCCAGATCGCCTCGTCTCCGTTGACGCTGGTGATTTCGCCCTCCGGGTACTCGCAGTTCGCAGGCTTGAAGTCCACGGACGTCGAGCGGACAACGCGATAGCCAACGCCTTCGGCATAGCCCCTGAAGCGAATGCTCGGGCAGCCGCCGGGCACAATGCCGAAGCCCGTGATCACAGGCGCGGCCACATGACCTTCCGCATTCGCAGTCGCGATGGCAGGCGCAGCGACGGCGGTCGCGACAGTGTACGCATGGCCTCCCGCAGCCGCCGCGCCGTTCGCACCGGACGTCTGGGCGACAGGCGAGACCATTATGCTTGCCGACGAGTCAAGCGTAGTCATGTACGCCGGAGTCGCAAGGACGAAGTCGTCAACCTTTGTGCCGACAAGGGAGAGGCAGGACACAGGATCGATCGTCCTCAGCGGGAACCAAGGGCCATTGCCGCTTCCGGGATTCAAGGCTGCCGAAGAGTAGCCGCCGGGGACCGAACGCCAGTCGGAGTTGTTTGGCATGTTGCCTTTGCCGTTTACCCTGACGCGGGCGAACGCCATGGAGGAGCCATTCTTGATCTCGACGCTGACGCGAACCCAGTCGCCATTCTGAAACGAAGTGTCCGCAATCTTCGACCAGACCGGCGTCGCGACGAGCTTTCCGTTCGCGCCCTTGCGATGCCAAAGTTTCAGCGTTCCGTCCGTGTCCGCGGCTATCACGATGCGCGCGTTGCCATCCGGAGTATCCGGCAACGCCTCTGTTGCGCGATGGATCTCAACCATAAGGTCCATTCTGTGATTCGAAATGTTTGACATCTGCGACATCGGCAACGACCTGATTGCGCCATCTTCGGCGTCGAGGACCTTCTTATGAGCCGCGCGCTTGAGAATATACTTGTCCGTCCCCTGACTTGGTGTATACGTTTTCTCTATCACCTCTCCTCCTCCTCTCCAATACCTACCGACAGCGCCATACGTTCCCTCGGCATACTCCTCGAACGTGTCGTGCGCATAGATGGGAGTGTTCGCATAGCTCGGCATGTGAGAGACATTCCAGATAAGCGTGTCATCATGTCTTATGTTGAACATGGCAAAAGGCCCCGTGCCCGACATTCCGTGCGCTGGCAACGACCAAGAAACCGAATAGACAAGATCTCCACGGTTGGTGTACGCCTTAGGCTCGATGCCTTCGCCGCGCAGTCCAATGATGTAAAAGAGACCATCGGGGAAACGGTAGTTTTGTCCGACGATTGTGGGATTGCCTATAAACGGCTTGGTTACGTTGAGAGTATGAGTATCCATTCCGTAAAGTACGAGAGGTTGTATCTGCGGCTTCGAAATCTCATCGCCGGCATCGGAAACCAGCAAAAGGCTTAAGCCCCCGTCCGCAAGCTTGGGGCCAAGACAGATTCCCTCAAAATTTCCGACGATCGGAAGGTCGTCGAGGTAAAAGTCGTCTATTGGGATAAAATGGCCCAAGTTGCTTGCCAACAGCACCTTTCTCTCCGCCGTCCACGTAGAATTAGTTAAAGACGGATAGTTTGAGACGTTTGTGGCAATACAGGGAAAGGGAATCCTGTAGAGCTTCCATCCTAGCACGCTTTTCCCCAATATGTCGTCTTCGTCAAAACTAAGTTCTCGTTCAAGAACAAGGAGTGAGTCGTCAGGAAGCGCACAAAGCCCGGCGACGCCACATCGGGCCCATTCTGTTCCATTGTACGCAAAACCATCTGGATTGGTCCACGTATCCGTAGTATAAGGATGCATACTGGCCAACTGGAACTTATCGTTTACAGTAGACCTTCTATATCTAACGAGACGCACTGTTGTCGGGTGCTCGTGCGAAGAGTTGGGGCCATCCACATCCAACGCCTCTTCGTTGCACGTCCAGAGCGTCAAGCCATCACCGCTCATGGTCAGGGCTTCCAAACCATTGTTTCCACGGCGATGCCTTCTCATGATACGGTTTTTTATGGTATGGACATCAAGAGACTGAACCTCAGCTCCTGTCGTGACATTGTACTCCTTCACTGTCATTTCGCCCTCGTCCGTGACCCATACATTCCCGGTCGAAGGATCTATCGCAATATCCTCGTTGTCTGTAGTGCCTTGCGGGACGACAGGAGTAGATGAAATGCTATATGAGGTTATCGTCTTGCCGTCGGCACTAAGCGTAATTGTTGCATGATATATGCCATGCCTGGAACCATTGTCGCAAACAATGTAGTAGGAATTGCCCCCTGCATACGTGATGCCGCTCAATCCGTCAGCATCTGTTCTACCCTCGTAGACATTTCCCACCTCAACGCGCAGAGCTGCCTCCGCTGAAAAGGCAATGCAACCCACTGCCGCGGCCACGACGGTCGCGCTGACGATTCGATTCATTCCCTCTCTCCTTCCCCTAGCATCCCCATGCATAAAGAAAGCCTCCCCGTTTATTGCCGCGTAGTCTACCACTTCCGATTGTTCGGGTCAACAATTTTCTTGAAAAAAATTCAAGTCCGCAAAACAGGAAAAATAGACAGACTTCCACCTCTTGCCATAACCGCAAGAACCGCTCAGAATCTAAAGGAAAAGGCTGAGATAGACAAATGTGTCTATCTCAGCCCGAAACGCCGCGCCTAAGGCCGTGCGCCTTCAGGCGAGCAAACTCGCAAAAACGCGCGAACCGTCCGAAGCCCCTTCGCCGCGATTATCGCCGCGAAGCAGACCGGACCAAATACTTGGCCCTAGAGCCGGCAACGCCGAGCCCTAGGGCCTGCGCCGAAACTCAAGCCGGCTTACTCGACTGCGGCTTCTACAACCTCGACGCGATAGAACTTCGCGCCGGAAGCGGGATCGCTCGGCTCCGCGCCTTCCCAGGTCGCGACCACGGACACGCCGTCGTCGCCGGTCTGCACCTTGACGATTTCGCCGTCGATCACGGATGCGTTCCTGAAGTCGACCGTCGAAGAACACACCACGCGATACTCCACGCCCTCGGCATAGCCGGTGAACCGGATCTGCGGACGCTTCGTCGGCGCAATGCCGAATCCGACGATTGCAGGGGCGGCTACTGCGGACTGCGACATCTGGGCGGCAGAAGGAGCCGACGACGCAGGCGCAGGCGCGGCAGCCGGGGCCGCGACCGCCGTCGAAACGGTATACGCCTGTCCGCCGGCAGCAGATGCGCCGGAAACTGCCGAGGGAGAGACCATTATGCTCGCCGAAGCTGGCAGCGACTGTATGAATTCAGGCGTCGCAACAATCAAGTCGTCAGCCCTCGTACCCTTAAGCACAAGACTTGTCGGGGCGGATGAGCTCGGCAGCGTGACCCAGGGGCCTCTATCAAAAATATATATCGGCGGCGTAGCAGTCGCTTTGCCGCCGTAGACATTGTTACATTCAACACCATCCAGCCAAACACGGCAAAACGCACCATTGCCTGTATAACGGAACTCGGCACTCACATGTACCCATGCTCCATCTGCATATTTGGTGCCGGACAGCTGATTCCACCGATTCTCGCGCACAAGCACATTACCCCTCAATAACGGATCATAAACAGTCCCTATTGCATTATGCCAAATGTTCAGACACCCATCCTTGTCCGCAGCAATCGCGAACTTGAGATTGCCAGGCATTGTGGTGGGCAAACCCCCTCTCGGACGCTGAACTTCGACCATCATGTCCATTCTATGGCTCTTGGAGTCTTTCAGTTTCATCTCCGAGAGCTTTCTCGTCGCGCCATCCTCAGCATCAATAACATTCTTGTGTTCGCCATTGAGTATGTACTTGTCTTCAGGCGGCGAATACGGCTGCTCGACAATCACCCCTTTCCCGCTCCATTTGTCTATGCTTGAACCTACGGTGTTAGGTGCGTACTTCTCAAACGTATCGATTCCGAAGATAGGCGTCTGCACATTCGAGACTGGCTTAATGCTCCAGATAAGAGTGTCATCTTGAGTTAACTTGAACGTCGCGGTTGTTCCTGTACCAGATGTGCCTTTTTTATCAAGCCTCCATGACGAGGAAAACACCTTCTCCTCTTTGTTTGTGTACGGCCGTTCTCCAATCCCTTCCCCTACATGGTGCATCGTGACGATACTATTAGTAGTAAATCGATAATTGTCCTCCACGAAGCCGCTGAGTCCTTCGACGGTGTCTCGTTTCACCTTAAGCGTGCAGATGTCCAATCCAGTCAACTTGAGCGCGCGCACGAAGGGTTGCATGTAAGCAGAGTGCTTTTTAGCTCCTCCATCTGACACCAGCATAATGTTGTAGGACCCATCTTTGTTTTTCGGCCCAAGGCAAATGCCTTCGTAGCAGGCAACCATACAACCAGATTTTCCATTGCCGTCGCAATCGTCAATATGTGTAACTTCAGGCCTTCCACCATCGCTAAAGATTAGCAGTTCGCTTTTCCCAACCAATTTGACGCTCCCATCCGTTATCGCACTCCGATCTATCGAATTCACATTGGTGACGTCTGTGGCGTTGGAAAAATCCACCTTATATAGCCTACATTCGCCCCACGTAGAGGAATCAACCGAACGCTCCATCACCACAAGAGACCCGTCCGGCAACGAAAGCAAGTCTGCGACGCCGTTAGCCTCTACAATCAATGCATACGGATCGTCACATTCATACGCCCACATCCCGTCAAGCGACCATTCCGACTGCACAGTTTTGCGCACAAACTTGACAAGACGTACGACTCTATAAGTATAGGTATCGTCTTCAAGAGCCTCTTCATTTGCAGTCCACATTACTAGGCCATCCCCCGAAATCGTCAGAGACTCCAGGGAACGGTTATCCTCGCCAGTCCGCCTAAGTATTGGCGGAATACTCACCTGCCGACCAGTACGGACAAACCTGCCATTTCCATTTGTATTGACAGGATCGTATTCTCGAATCGCCGGACCATTCTCATCAGACACCCACACCTTCCCCGATGCATTGTCATAGGCAATCCCTTCAGGATCGCCTGCGCCTTCCAATGGATAGCCTTCCGTCATGCTTGGCAGAGCCGTAAGGTTCCCTTTGGAATCGAGTGAAACGGTCATCACGCTTAGATGGTTGTCATTGCGGATGACATAGAACTTGTTTCCACCGGCCCACGTTATACCGCTCATATCCCTGTACTTGGTGTATGGCGTATAACGGAACCAAGAATGTTCAGCGTCAAAACCAGTTGTTTGCGATACTCCAATCTCCGCCGCCGCAGATAAGGCGGCCAGTGCCGTCGTCGCTACAAGAACCACCGAACAACATTTACTTTTCATTCGATCCCCTTTTCTTGTGTGATGTCTGAGACTCGGACATTCCTGTCCTGATTTTCGCCCGAATTATAGCATCACCAGACAGAAACCGCAAGTCAAAAACAGGGAACTTTCGCCAAGAAAAACGCGTCGTTTTCACCAAAGACGGCTCGCCTAATAATAAGGTAATAGAGCATGAAAAATGAAAGCCCTTCCGACGTCAAAATGCAAGGCCCCCCAAAACATGGAAAATAGACAGACTTCTACCTCTTTCCATAACAGCAAGAACCCCTCGGAATCTAGGGGAAAAGGTCAAGATAGACAGATGTGTCTATCTTGACCCGAAACGCCGCGCCTGAATCCGTGCGCCTTCAGGCGAGCGAACTCGCAAAAGCGCGCGAACCGCCAGAAGCCCCTCCGCCACGCCTATCGTCGCGAAGCATTCCGACGTCCGCCTGCTACTCGTCGGCATTGCAGGAATCACGCCATTCCGTCATTGTCTTCCCGATCTGAGCCTTGAAGAACTTCCTCAATGAGTTCGGGTTCTCGAAACCGCAGAAATCGGATATCACTTTTATTGGCATGTCTCCGCGTCGCAAAAGCTCTTTTGCCCGCTCAAGGCGCACCGCATGGATTTCCTCAAGGACACTATGCCCCGTCGCCTTGCGAAACCGTATCTCGGCCTGCCGGCGCGTGCAGGGAAACATTTTGAGCGCCTCTTCCGCCGTAAGCCCCATGCATCCCTCGCGACGAATGCGATCAAGCACGGACGAGACTATCGGGTCGCTGGCATGGAGAGAACGGGTCGAGGCTCGGGAAACGACATGCAAAGGACCGAAGGTCCTGCGCTTCGAGCCTCGATATCCGTCTTTGTCCCTCATGACGGCGAACAGCATCAGGGCCGCCAAGGTCCCGCCTCTCATAAAGTCGGGCCTGATAGAGCTTAAAGAAGGCGTCGTCTTTTCGCATATCTCGCAGGAATTGTCGACACCAATCAGCATCAACTCGCCGGGGATGTCGATCCCGACGTATTTCGCGGCGGTTGAAACATCATTGGCCACGCAGTCGTTGGCGGCAAACAAGGCGCACGGTCTGGGCAGATGCGCGATAAACTCGCGCAAATCCTTCTGATACTTGACAGGATTGCTTTTCGCCCTCCTGCCATTGAAAACGGTACATTCGAATCCATTGAGAGACAAGGCCTCGCAAAAGCCCCTCTCCCGCTCTTTACTCCAGAACCTTCGCTCGGGATATGGGACGAATGCAAAGTTCTTCGCGCCCGCACGCATCAATTCCCTCGCCGCCATGGCACCAGTCTCGGCGGAATCATGCGTGACGCAGAAGGCGTTTTCAGGAAGGCATGAGGGATCGTGGTCAAGAAACACAACCGGGAAGGAACCGAAAATGACCGGGTCGATCTTCGCGTCCTGCCCGCCGCATTCCACGATGGCGCCCGATGCCTTCCAGAAGTCCAGGAGGAGGCGGGCTGTTGCGCTGTTGGGCAGACCCTCGACAACCTGGACGTGCCAACGGAGCTTATCGGCAATCTTGCGGACGCCGGCGAGCTTCTCACTCGTGGATATCTTCGCTTGCGACTGGAAATAGAGTATCGTTTCCATCTTCTTGACCCCGGCATTATACCATTAGTTGCGCTCGACATGCAAATATGGAGTTTGCCAGGAGATTCCCCGATTTTTTCGCGGCTAGCGACGGATTGCGGTTGCCTGCGCGGTTTCAGGACGTTTTTTAGGGAAAGAGCGTCGCCCTTCAAGTGCGGTCTTCGGCATAAGCGCTATAATCGGCCGGAGGCCGATTAAACCTATACTCGTCAGTTGAATGCCTCGCGCAGAGACGAGTATCCCCCGAGCGCGAAGCGCGAGTCCGCGAAATTCGCCTGTCGCGAAGCGATCAGGTTGCCCGACGAGCAACGCGAGGAGCCTTGCGCAGCAAGGTCGAGCGGATGCCCTAGACTTCTGAACTTTCTTAAGTCCGAAGTCAGAAGTCAGAAGTCAGAAGTCAATCAAGCCGGCGGGGACAAGCCCCCCTTGACCTCATCGCCATAACTGCCTAAATCTTGCGAAAAGGCAGTCATAACGCGTCAAAAGGCAATGACGGGTACAGACCCCATCAGTTTGCCGC
>JAEEGL010532551.1_pt1 | contig 17116 bp, 13 predicted proteins | sample 9134231 | NCBI WGS metagenome assembly JAEEGL01 (sample SAMN16246548, study PRJNA631951) | gut metagenome | biome: gut microbiome; feature: rumen; material: fiber-attached | host: Bos | place: Iran: Karaj | collected 2018-10
CAGGGCAATCTTGTCGAAGGTAAAGACCCAGGGCCGATTCCGGAGCATGCCTACCCAAGGATAAGGATTACCTCTGTGATTTTACTTGCTGGGTACTTGCCGAAGAACCTTGATATAAAATAAATAGCCCGCTCAATAAGAAACGGGCTAAAAGGCTAACTATTTGATTATCAAATCAATATTCTTCCTCGTTAAAAAAAAGGAACTGTGTCAATACAACGCGGTGTAGAGCCATTTCGCTCAAATTTGGTCTGTTTATGTGTACGTTTATGGAGCGATTCGATGCGATAAAATGCGACAAATTTCGACTCCGCCCGGCACTATCCACAGGAAAAACGTACCCTTCCTTCCCAGACATCAAAGAACTCGACACATGCGTCTCACGACGTTCTAAAAGCAAATATACAACAATATTTTAGTAGACGCAAGAGGGTTTTATCTTTTGTAGGGTGAACTTGATTACTGAAGTATCTTAACGAATGTCCCCGGAAGGCAGATGTTCTTCACGCCTACTGCTTTAGCGAAAAGCGGGGCTATTTCGTTGTCCCGGAAGCCTGCGATTCCGCAGCCAATGCGAGTGACATAAAAGAACAGTTCCGGATGCGCCTTGGCGAAAGTCATGAACTCCGTCACGTAAGGTTCAATGGTTTCCACCCCGCCCTGCATGGTGGGGATGGCGTAGCTCTGACCCTGCAGGCCGACACCCTGGCCCATGATTGCTCCAAATTGCCGACAGGCCACCCACGCAGCCCCACCGCCGTGGGAGCCATGAAGGTTTGACCCGAAGACGAAGATTTCATCCGGCCTCAGTTCTGTGATGTAGTCCGGTGTGAAGTCCGGACGCTGTATCCCGTTGTATGTTCTCATAGCGAGTGCAAAGTTACGATAAATAATCTTACTGTCCTCAGAACAACTCTAGAGTCGGAAACAGGGCGATGAAAGTCCGATTTTACAAGATAGGATGGATAAATAACAGACAAACTGAAAACACCTACATTTTGGAGGCTTTTATCACCCAATTTCGCGGTTCACAGATTGGCAATCATTTCCCTTTTTATTGCCAATTCTTCGACATATCTTCGTTTCTGGAATCAGGTTGAAGACAACACGCAAAAGACGATTCAATCCGAACAGAAAGGCATTAAGCTTTCAACTTGGCCGTACAGGGCGTTTAACTTTTTGTTTAACGACCTAAAAAACGAAAATAGTGCAACCTTTGCATTTGGCGGATGAGAGGTGTAGTAGAAAATAATAAACAGAATAAAGAACTCAAACATGAAGAAAATGTACTTAGACAAGAGCCGCTTAGCTCTCAAACGTGTCAGCAGGAATGCCGAGGGCTCAATCGTAGTCCCTGAGGGTGTCATGAGCATTGAGAAGAGGGCATTTGCCGGTTGTGGATACATCACAGAAGTATCTTTGCCTTCCTCACTTATCGAATTGCGTGAGAAGGCTTTCGAAGGATGTCATTCGTTAACCAGCATAACAATTCCTGAAGGAGTTATCAAAATTTCAAAGAGAGCTTTTGCTGAATGCAGCGACTTGAAAACAGTTGTCCTGCCATCTTCTTTGAAGGTAATAGACAAGGGGGCATTCGAGGACTGCTCCAGCCTGATTCACATCGAGTTGCCTGAGGGACTTGAGATCATCGGCGAAAGCGCTTTTTCCGGATGTGATGAACTGGAAGCCGTGAGCATTCCTTCATCTGTAACAGTATTGGGGAAAGAGGCTTTTTCATACTGCAAGAGACTTGATACAATTATTATCCCTGAAGGCATTGAGCACGTTCCCGCGAGGTGTTTTTACAGGAGCGGTCTATCCCACGTCAGCTTTCCCGACAGTCTGACAACAATTGGCGATGAGGCCTTCGAATACTGCATGATGGAAAGCATTGACATTAGCCAGGGAGTAACGTCCATAGGAAAGGATGCCTTTCGTCTTGCGGGTGCCGGTGCTGCGCATCTGCGTATTGGTGCATCAACGCAAACCATTGGCGTGTGCGCCTTCTGGGAGAATTCCTTCCAATCAATAGAGGTCGATCCTGCTAATCCATTTTTGACTGATGCAGGATGCAACGTAATTATGGAAAAGGAGTCCGGACGAATAATCTTTGGGGCCGCCTGCAGCACTATTCCTAACACGGCAAAAGCAATCGGAAACGGCGCATTCCATTCCGCGCCCAAGGTACTTGATATCCCTGGTAATGTGGAGATTATAGAAACGAGTGCTTTTAATCATATTCAAGGTAGCACATTTATCCTCAGGGAAGGGGTAAAGACTATTCAATGGTCTGCCTTTCATGAGTTGCAAAAAGGCAACAACACAGTCTATATCCCGGCCAGCGTAGAAACAATAGAAGGCCAGAATACATCAGTTGAATTCCATTTGGATGCCGGAAATAAGGACTACATATACGACGCGGCTGGGAAAAACATTATCAGCGAGAATGGCGAACTCGTATGGGGGCACATTGGTCAAGGTATTCCAACGGACGGCGTTTCTAAGATATCAGCCCTATTCAACATAAATCTGGGATCTGATGATTTAATTGTTCCGGACAATGTAAGGATCGTGGACGAGAACACACTTCGGCGCTCTTATGGCATCAAAAGGGTTGTAATGACAAAGGGCACAAAAACCAACGCCTCTGATAGTGCGGCCTTTTGCTGTGACATCAAGCTATTGGTTCCTCTTTCGGAATCGTCTTCTGGCATAACCAAGAGTATTGAGTATATCATTCCAAAGGGGACGCCCAGATCCGACATTGATGACACCCTTGGCGATGTCTCTATTTTCAAGTTGTTTTCGTTTTCACAGTTATTTAAAAAGGCATAATCGATGGCGTTAGCCTATTCCTTATATTACACAAAGTGGTTCCTCAGAATCAAGTCAAAGTCAATATGAAAAAGAAACAATTCATCATTTCCAACGGGATGCTCGCATCCAAAGAGGTCATTTCGCTCCTTACACAGCCCATTTCCCGCAACGTGTTATCCATCCTTGAAGAAGAAGCTAACAAAAATGAACAAACGCGATGGACTATTAATCGTTTCTTGATGCCTTTGGGCGTTGTACGGGATTTGCTGAAAAAAGACCGGACGGACAAGTTGGCGTCCGTGAGCGCCATGTCAGCAATCGACAGTAGTAAGCAACTCCCTGCCAGAGTCCAGCGGTTGTTAGGACTGCAGATTGATGCTTTACTGCAGATTGCACCACGACTTGATGCTCTGGCGGAAATCAAACACTATGTTGATTCGTCTGCTTTGGGGTACATGTATTGTCGCGACAATTGTTATCCGTTGCTGGAAGATACCGTAAGTATACTGGATAAACTTGATGAGATTCGGCCGACTATCTCAGAGGACGACTATCAAACTGCTTATACTGTCTTCTCGAATGCCATAAAAACAATAACAGCCCCTCTGTATGCTCAATGCAGGAAGTATCGTTCTGCCAAACATACTGAGTACGATGATATTGCGAAGGAGGCATTCGATACGATAACAATGACTTGGTCCTTCACGGACGCTGGCACAATAAAAGGTATTATCCAAAAGGCCGTCTCCCTTGGCTATAAAGACTCCGAGGTCTGGGCGCTTAAAGTCCTTTCAATCAGAAGAATTTGCACTATTATCTACTGGCAGCTTGAGTTCAATGACAAGCAGGACATTCAGGATAAGATCGACCTGTTCAAACTCGGTTGGGATTTGGGCGAAGAGGTTCTGGCCTATGAAATCCCGGAAGACAAGAAGCGCCTAAGCCTCATTCTCCGGCAGATTCAGCATATGCTTGAATCCGCCAGGAAAGAAATCCTTGAAGCGTGCAAAAAGAATGAGTCCGCAATGGATTATTTCAACAAGTTACAAGCTGAAACTGAAACCGCAGCCTTCTCCAAATAAAATTCTGAACTATGCTATACTATCTGTTTGAACTACTTAAAGGATACGAATTTCCTGGTCATAACCTTATGAACTACCTCTCGTTCCGGGCGATGATGGCTGCCGTTATCAGCATGCTCATTGCTTTCCTGGCGGGTGGACGGATTATCAAATGGCTCAAGAAGCATCAGATTGACGAAACGATACGGGACCTTGGTCTTGATGGGCAGCAGAAGAAGAAAGGTACACCAACGATGGGAGGCATTATCATCGTTATTGCCCTGCTGGTCTCAACCTTGCTTGTTTGCCGCCTGGACAGTATCTATACAATACTTCTGCTGATTACGACAGTATGGTGTGGCGGCATCGGTTTCGCAGATGACTACATCAAGGTGTTCAAGCACAACAAGAAAGGTCTCAGTGCAAAGACAAAGCTTTTGCTTCAGTCCGGTCTGGGGCTGGTCGTGGCATTTACGATATGCATCAGCCCTGATATTCCGACCGACAGTCTCACCACCACGATCCCTTTTGTCAAGGCACACGAATTTGATTATTCCTGGCTCTCCCCTTTCAAAGGACAAATGGGCGTATATTGCTCGTGGGGCATATATATGTTGATGATTATTCTCGTTACGCTGGCCTGCAGCAACGGCGCCAACTTAACAGACGGTTTGGATGGATTGGCCACTGGCACATCTACCACCATTGGTGTCGTTATCGGTGTTATGGCATGGTTAAGCGGCGACGTTCTCAATGCGGAATATCTGAATATCATGTATATTCCCGGCGCTGGAGAAGTTGCCGTTTTCATGGCCGCCTTTGTCGGCGCCCTGGTAGGATTCCTATGGTATAATACCCACCCCGCCCTGGTGTTTATGGGCGACTCCGGCAGCCTCATGATTGGCGGCATTATTGGAGTAAGTTCAGTCCTGATCCGGAAAGAGCTCATTCTTCCCCTGCTCTGTGGTGTCTTTTTGGTTGAAAGCTTCTCAGTGCTGATTCAAAGGTACTGCTTCAAGTATACCAGACAAAAGTATGGAGTTGGGAAAAGAGTTTTCCTGATGGCTCCCATTCATCACCATTATGAGAAGAAGGGTGTTCCTGAGCCACGGATTGTGACACGGTTCTGGATAATTGGCATCATATTGGGCGTAATGACGCTCGCGCTTCTAAAAATGCGATAATTTTCCTCTTGCCACTATGGAGAAAGATTCTTATCTTTATACGACTATATAAAAACCTAAAAAAATATCCCGGATGGACAGAAATTACGAACATCTTTATGCTCTTCTCGCCAAGTACCAGAGGCAAGAACATTATAAGGTGCATCAAAATGATGGATACTTCACAGTGTATAATGACTCATATCCGGCCGTTCCTATTCGGTTTTGTTTCAGCTCAAAAGGAATAGTGGAAGTACATGGCGTTATTGGCTTCTATGACTGCGATTGCCAAAGGAAGATGATACTTGATCTATGCAGAGAAGAGAAACTTATGGAGGAGAGAGAAGAGAAAGAGTGTGCAAGTTTTGGATGGCGCAGACTCCCCTCTTTTGAGTTTTCTGTTTCTCCCTGCGATAAACGGCGTGAGGTACACATAGTTTCTTCTCTCCCTTTTGAAGAGATTGTGAAATCCCCCAAGCTTCTCTTTGACACAATCCGTGAATCCGAGTTATTTGCCTTTAATGCCAGGATGCGCTTTGGCCATTTCATTCTTGAAAGCGCCCAAAGCCGAATCTTAACGTCGGACGAAGAGCGCAGGTTTTTCTCAACCCTTATTTGCTCTTGCCCTCCCGGGACAGAAGGACATAGAGGCTGGTTCCATATTGATCTTGCCGATGTGGTAAACAGGGAGAAACATTTCAAGTCATCCGCCATGATTCACGTTGAAGGTGCGAACTCGCGGGAAGAGCTTCGCAATAACATATTGGAGTCGATAGATGGATCGTTTATGGACGATGACTGCCTTTGCCTTCGGTATGTGTTTCCAGAATGTGTGAATAACGATTATTCTCCATTTAATAATCTTATCGGCTTCGATAAATATGATGATTGTTTGACTAAGAGAGGCCACGTTTTCGGCCCCTTCGGGGTATTTCCCGGAGAGAGGGAGCCGGCCTACACGGCATCGATCATTCTATTCTCCAACCGTTCGATTAAATGATGATGAGACAATGAAAGACAAAGATTTACACTATATTTCCAAACGAATCTACCTGAGCGAAACGGATATTGAGGTTAATAGCCTTGGTAATTATGTTGATGACGAAAGCAACGATGGCTTGCCCCACATCAGATTTGAGTATTGTGTTGATGATATCAGCCGTTATAAGAAAGCGGTGATATTGAAAATGCATTACGAATTCCTCGGGACTCCGGAAAAAAGAGCCTTCTTTCTCTACAATGTCTTTGTCAATGAAATTGCCATCTCCAGGAAGAAAGAGGACCTGGAAAAGGATTATAGGTGGGAGTACGAAGTGTGTGCGACAAGCGAAATGCTCCCCTTTGTCCGTCGGACTATAAAGAAGCAGTTGAAAGAGGCCGGGCTTGACGACCATTTCAGTTGCCGGATAGACTTTATGCAAGCCTATGTTCGGAAACTGCAAGATGAAAAGCACTATGTGCTGGGCATTAAGGAGATGACACGGTCTTCGGCCATGCACTATCTTCCCGAGGTGTTTGAAAATTCAATGCCTGACCTTAAGAAGGAAGATTATTCTGAGATGCTTGAAGGTGCTCAGAAGGTAGTTGTTTGTGAAGTCTCAGCAGACGGAACTGCTTACGATGTTTTCAAGCGGATGAAGTATGCAATTGACTCCTTGGATGACATGAGCAAAGATGTGATTTACTATATTGAAGCAGGGAATCCGGTCAAGGCAATGGTATTTAATCCGGATGTCAGCGTCCTGATGAATAGCATGGATGAAAGATACAATATCGTTAAATGCATCTGGGGTGAGAACCTTGAAGAGGCAAAAAGATACACGAAGGCTGTTGTAGCCGTACTGATAAAGAACAATTAATCGACAATATGATGGATGGACACTTAATTAAAATCTCCTGTATCGGAGATTCAATCACATACGGCTTGAACATTGAGAACCCCGATGAAGACAGCTACCCCAATCAACTTCAGATGATGCTGGCTGACCAGTATCTGGTCAACCCCGATTTAGGCAGGAGCGGCGCTGCAGTCTGGCGGAGCAGCCCGTTACCCTATAACACTACAATCCAATTCAAAAATGCCAAAGACTGGGCAGCGGATATTCAGATTGTGTGCCTGGGGTCGAATGACACGGTTAATCAGATCAACGATTCTTTTAAAGAGCAGTTCATTAAAGACTATCTCACCCTCCTGACGGAGTTGAAGAAGGGATCTCCGACCGCAAGGACATTTGTATGCATGATACCTCCAATATTTGGCGCCGAGAATGCCACCTTTGCTGAAAAGGTCCCGGAAATCAACAACCTTGTCATTGAAGTCTCGAACCGCTTTGGCGCTTCAGTGATTGATCTGAACACCCCTTTTGTTTCAAGGGAGGACCTTTTCTCTGATGGAATCCATCCTAACGAAGCAGGGGCCGGGCTGATTGCCGAAATTGTGTATAATGCTATTAAATAATATACCTGTTGGAGGAAATTAAATGAACAGACGACAAACATCTTTGGCAATAAGAACAGCTCTTGAAAAGAGCCGATACAACTCCATATTTGTAAGGGATGGCGTAGGATGCCGTATATATTTCGATTTTACAGGCAGCGATGCCATTGTCTGTTCTCCAAGCCCCAGGCATAGTTGCCTTCTTATCGCTCCTGACCAAGCGGACAGTGACCTTATAGTTGTATCCACTGATGTGGTCCGTTTACCTCAAGAAATGGATTCTGACGCCATTGCTGAAAGACTTTATCAAATGAATAAAGAGGGCAAGAAGACAGGGATACAATACAATGCTTATGTTTATCATGCCAGCGAAGGATTCAACCGAGTGGTCTGGGTAATTAAACAATTCAGGGCCATTGAGGAAAAGAACGTAATGGACACCTTACCAAAAGCGATTGATGACGTTCTTAATGCTACCGGCTCTTTTATGGTCAAGTTCAATACACTCAAATAGATACAACATCAATAACAGTTTCCATGAATTCAGATGAGATAGTTGCCTACTTCATTAATGATGTAGCTCCCGTTTATAACGGATTAAAAGATAAAGAAAAGAAAATCTATTACGCCATCTTGCAATCTCTTTCCCCTGACCTCCTCAATGAGGTCACATCAAAACTGTCGGGAGAGCGAGGAATCCCGTGGGACCTTATGGGATTCATTGACTGGATGCTGAAGGACCACACCAAGAAGCAAGAATCTCCTAACGAACCTATCTGGACCCTCTTAAGATGGTTTATGGATAAGAAAAGCGGGAAGGTCAGTTACGCATACGGGCGCCTTGTAAAGCGTTTCGAAGCTCAAGCCTTTGCTGACCAGCAGTTAATCCTTCGTGCTTTTCTGGCAGGTAGCAAGAAATCATCCGAGTGGGCAGCCGGCCGTTTGCGACACAACTGGATTCCCGGTTTTGAGGATGACATAGATTTCGCATGGAAAGCGCATAAAGGAGCGTCAGTAGCCAAAACGATCATTTATATGATGCCCGAAGATTATGTCATCAGTGAGCAGGCTGAATTAGTAAACGCCCTGGACACTCCCGACGCTTATGCCATCTTATGTGGAAGACTTGGCAGTACACCCGGGTTTGAGATAGACGAGAAACGGCTGAGCATTCTGGACTGGTTCTACGTCGTTGGAAAGCTTGGCCTGACGGAAAAGATTCCCGAAATGGACGAAAAGGCCGACCAGTATATCCTCCAGCTTAATTGTGATGAATACGTTGGGTATGAGGGAACCTCCGGCTATAGCCTTTTGTACGATTTGGGGATGAGCAGAATCATCTGGGCGATGAAGCAGTTGCATCATACGGAAGGCATAATCAGACTAGCTCAGCTAGAACAAAAAGCAATGAGTATTGTTAAGGTTCATGACAATCCTGACATTCGAAGATCATCGTATATTGAGACCTTGAAGGTACTTGTGGATGATCTCCCATATTGATGGCTGCAGATTCGGAGCATATCGCAGGCTTTATTTCAATATGAAGCAATAAGAGTTCTGTTCTTTGATCATCTTTTCAAGGAGTCTTCTGGCGTGCCCCTTTTTCATTTGAAGAACAAATTGTTCGGCGATAGAGAAGAATCTTAAACTATCCTTTTCCATTTCATCACTGTAGAGAGAAATAACAGATGGCTCATCATCTTTATAATCATCTCTAAACACCAAAGGTGGCTCAGTATTACGAATGGCAATCATAGAAAGCATCATCAATAAAGTCTGTAACTCATCATCTGAAACATTTGCTTTGTGGGCATCTGACAGCCCCTTTTGAAGGTCATTGACACATTCATCAACTGTTCCGCCTTCATGCAGCCCTCGTGGATACAACTTATTGCGCAAAACAATTATTGCAAACTTTAAAATAATTCGTTGCCCCTTATTAACTGCGTCACTTGATTCGCTTTCGAGTCTTAACTCATAATCCTCCAGTTCAGATATTAATCGTTGATGAAGCGGGGAATTGTCCGTTAATTCAATTTCCCAGTCTATCAGACTCTCACATAGATGCCTGATCAGTATGATGAAACGTTGATTTCTTTGTGCTTTTTCTCTATTACTATTCGTTTTATTCCTTAGTCGTACGAATTGCTGCCAATTTGATTCAAAGCGGAGTGTCTGATACATTCTGTTAAAATGCTTTTTCTCCTCATCATCTAACTGGCTGAGACCGTATTTGATAACATTGTGTGCGATAATCTCTTTTGGCACAAGGGTAATATCTCGAGAAATAAAAGCACGCATCATATCAACAACGCCAATTGCGAAACTGTCCGTCAAGTCGTTGCAAATAACGGCGTTTTTGAACTCATCACATTGTTGAAGGCAAATAGATTCTGCCATCCCGCATTCTTTAATAAGGTCGCCATCCCATGGATCGGCCCCTTCAGCAAACACGCCATAACATGAATTGACGATGTCGTTTAAATCTCGAGCAGTATCAAATCTATACTTCGCAAATGACACACTACATTTTAATAGGTTGAAAACATATGATATCTCTACCCAGAGATCAAAAACGGCATATCCTAGTGCTCTCTCTTCTTTCGTCATTATAAGGCCATCATCCTCCATATGAGAAAAATAGCCCCACGCGTTAATGCATCGATCCAGAATATCAACTGTATCATCAAAGGACAAGTCTTTGTGAGAAAGAGTATCTGCAATAGAGGAAACAAGTTGAATGAACTTAGGCTCCCTGGCTAATGAATTACAATACTCAGTATAGTTGACAATAATGGATACATTCTGAGACGGAAGGATGTCACGTTGAAGGTGATCGCGCAGATGCGAATAAAACTGCTCGATAATGGGGGCAATTACGCTATTGTCAAGGATTCCTATTCCATCATAGATGGAGTAGAGGTATAATCTTGTGACATCATCCATCCACCCGGCAGGTTTTGTTTTGCTGCGCTCATCGATATCTTTAAGTCTACGTCGTATTGCTTCTGTAGTTTCTGATATCAATGCATCTTGCCGCCTTTTGTTTTCTGCAGCCTTAATTTTCCTTCTTATAATCTCTGGTTCAGGTGTGATGCTATACCTAAGCGCATCGTTAATATCATATTGAACGCCTTTCAATTCTTCTTTCAGGCTCTTATTAAGTGCCTGCCTTTTCCAATTCTTATTATAAAATGCTAAATCTTTTTTTATGGAATAAGCTTTATCTCTGTATGAGAACAAACTGATAACACGGACATGTGGGGCATTTGAGACATATAATAGAGTTGCTTCGCTTACTGCATAATTCTTAATCTTCTCTCGGTTTAATCTTTCTACCGTTTCTATATATTTATCTCGTTTCTCCTTGTTTCCGGCCCCATCTTTACCTTCACGAACAGAAGCCCATATTTTGGCCATATGCGTAAAATATGAAGACCTGATATCTCCTGAATAGATACCACCATTATTCATTAAATCGACATAATACTCAATATCAGTCTTTCCCTCCCGTTTAACGGCATGTTGATACCCATTCTCAAGTGCATATTCATTAAGTGCAATACACATGTCCAGCATAGAGGTCCATCCAGAGGAAAGTAAATTGTCAATTATTAAGATGGCTTCGTCTCTAGGAATTTTTTTCATAGCCGATGTGTTATTATTTCCCATAATGCAGAAAATTGTCTTTCAAAGTTACAAAATCTATTTCAAATGCCTTTCTATAACCGGGCGAACATAACACTTGTTATATAGATAGCTGTCCCCATTGCGAATGAGTCCCCACGGCAAATACTCATGCGTAAAGAATTGGACCGTTGTGCGTTTTGAGTAAATGATATCATCGTCCAATACATAATCGAATGAGTTATCGGGAGCCGCAGCACTAGATGTCCAATATGTCGTATGGTTGTGAAGATCACTATCCGGAGCCGGGATAAACAACCTTTTAAATTTGTTCCGGCCGATAAATGTAAATCCATATTCCCCGTGATAATAGGAAGGCACGCTCTTGCATGTACCTATCAGTTCATCCCATTGTTGTTTAGTGGGAACAGTCCATTCTTCTCCCATGAACTCTGCGACGATATTCTCTTCAGAAGACAGCCCCTCCAGATGAGAACGTAATCCAGCATTAGAACGGTCAACAGAAAACAGATTCCGTTCCGCCCACATTGTTCTAGATTTCAATCCCAGATCCACATATCCGTAACCATCTTTATCCTGAGATGGTTTAAACATATACCAGGTAAGTGTTTCAACTGTTCCTATGACAATGAGCGCCACGGCACTAAATACTATGCCCGCAGTTGTAAGCATTTTAACGACATCGTCGTCATCTTTCTTCCTCCAACTTCGGTTCTCGAACAAAAGCCGTCGGTACTTTACGCTACGGACAAGACATAGCATCCCTATAAGCAGAGCAGCTTGAATCGCAACGAGAAGTCCGACATTGTCGCCAAACGCATAAAAATGATGATATCCAAAAACCCTTAAAAGCAGGAAATAAATAAAGCTAACTGCCTCATAGATGGCAAGCATGTAAACTGACCCATATCTCATCTCTTCCTCATCTTCTTCGGAATCCTTAATAAAAAGCGAAGCCCCGCCGAAGAACAGCATCACAAATGAGATGAACCGGAAGATTTTGGCGATGACTCTTAGCACTTTATAATCATTGAGATAACCGGGAAATGTCTTAATAATCACAGTATACAAGGCAATGGTAACGATGCTTATACATATCGTTGTCAGATCTCGCGTTAATCGTAATTGTTTCGTAGTCATGGCTATGATAAAAATTCTCTGATAAACTCATATGTTTTTTCCTCGGCGAAGTTCTTAGTTAACTCAAGCCTGGCTTGATGTTCAAGGTCCAGAGACTTTTCATACCTGAGCCTCAAGGGAATCTCGCCGCTCTTAATCATTTCCTTTATTGTGGGAAGTAAACTCTCCGGGTTGTTGACAATCGAACGACTTTTTTCTTTGAACTGGCTCACAGACATATTCATGCTCAATTCATAGCCGTCGTCTATCGCGTCAAAGAGGAGTTTTAGCGTATTGAATATCTTCGTTCCGGCAAAAGGATAAATGCACAAACGTCCCGCATTATTGACATAATATGGCATTCTTGTTTTCCCCATTGTCTTGCACTTAGCCATCTTTTTCCGTAGCTCGGCCAAAGCGAGATGTCCCTTTTCGTCAACGAAAGGATAGGTATTGTTAGACAGCAGAATGTCTTTCATCTCTTGCTCTAATTCCTTGCTAAAAACAATACCGAATGATGTGTACTTAGGTTTCTTCCCTTCAGGAGCGGGTACGACATAAAACATATGGCGCTCATCATCAATTCCTGTCACTTGCCACACCTTGGAACTAAGATAAAAACAATCGCCTTTCTTGTCTTCGACAGAACGCTCATGGTCACCTATATAGCGGTCCCGCTCCATAACCCGATAATCTATATTGGTCGGGAAAACGATATAAGAGTCTTTTTTACATACCATTTTCTCTCCTTCAGTGCCCAGAACTAATCCGTTTCCTGTTGCTGATTCTGCAAAAATGTTAGTTTCTATGCCATTACTTATGTAGGCTCTATAATCCGATTCCCGGTTGTATTTATTAAATGCCGGATTGTCTGAAAACTCATCAATGATCGTCTGAATATCAGTGGTGCCTTTTTCCTTAACTGTCGATATCACCTGCTGGAGTGCAACGTTGTGCCATTCTACGGAAGTATCAGGCTCTTCTGCATATCCTCGGTTAAATAGATTCCAACATGCAATCCCTCTAAGCAAACTCCACCCATCCGAGCAAAACATCCGGACAACAGACTTGCCTGTCTTTCTTCCACTGCGACCGGATCTTTGAATGAAAGAGGATACGCTATATGGCGACTCAACAAGACATACCACGGAAATTGTACCAATGTCAATTCCCGGTTCCATCGTACTTGTGCAACACGGCGTTGTTTTGCCTTCACGCGTGGATGATTCAAGGTCCTCCCGGATTTCTTTTGAGACTGATGAATGGTGAGAGCCAAATTTTTCAGGGGCATACGCTTTTAGTGCAACGGCAACCTCCTCAGTTGTGCCACGAGAATTGCAAAATACAATACCCTCCTGGTCTTTGGTTTCTGCATAGACATCATCTATGAGTTCTTTGGGCAAGTCCTTACTGTCCTCTTCTTTGGAGTAGTATCGTATTGAAAAGTCTGTTTGGCGTACGCTGTTGTCTCTGACAACAATGGTGTTATCTGGATTTCCGGTGTAGGTCCTAGCCAAATAATCATTCTTCCCAATAGTGGCAGACAAGGCAACCATTCTGAATTCACCCACCTTCCTTCTCAACCGATAAAGAATAGACATAAGTTGTGCGCCTCTTTCTTGCCCGTAGTACAGGTGAATCTCATCAATGATTGCAAATCGAAGTCCCGCAAACATATCGTTTATCTGTTCTGCTGTGTTTTGGAACTTTGCCTCCATTGATTCGGGGGTTATTTGCAAAACTCCTTCAGGTTCTTTTACAGCCTTGTTCTTTTCCGATTGTTTGACATCCCCATGCCACTTTCTGACAGGGACGTACGCATATTCACATATATCACTAATCTGGACATTCTGATCGTTAATCAGCGCTTTCATTGGCTGAATATCTACCACCTTGTAACCTCTTTGGGAGAAATCATCCACTACCGAAAGAATTGCGCCAAAGGCGGCAAAAGTCTTTCCTCCAGCAGTGGGGCCGGATAGGATAACGTTCATGTCGGTATGCATTATTGCCGGGAACCCGTCCTTCTGAATAGGTGTTGGTTCCGTCATCCCATGTTCATATGCATATTTTTGCATCTGGTAAGATAAGTCAGCAAATCCACTCATGGCATTGAGAATAATAGATTGTTATAGGGAGAGAGCTTCAGCGAAAGACAGATTGTTCTGCCTCATTAGTTCCATCAAGTCAAGGAACTTAGTTGCCACCTTGGCGGGAGACAAGAATGCCGGATTGCTGGACGTGTTGTAGATACTGTCTACAAATGTCTTGATATCATCTTTTGTGATGGGCAAATCGGTTTCGTAGCATGCGTCAAAGGCCGTTTTAAGTCGCTCAAACAGAATCCTGCTGCTATCTTTTCTGAGGGCCCCAAGCGGAAAGACTGACCCCGAGTAATCTATCAAGCCGTCTTTTAAGAACTCATTTTCTTCCACACGACGGCGCAGATGTTCATTGCTACAGAGTCCGCGGCTTTTGTTCTCACGGAAATTCACAGTCCCTGTCATCATGATATACATATGATCACAGCGATGCTGGAAACAATCATTATAAATGAATAGTATCTTTTCAATGTTCTTGTCCCGAATATCTTTCCCTGTGATATCACAAATACGCGCGGCCTCATCCAACATCACGCTGAGTCCCTTAAAATGAGCCACATGAACTGCGTAGGCGCAAAAGTTCTTAATCATACCATACCAGTTGGAGTCATCAATGACTTTCCGGACGCCAAGTTTCTGTCTTGCTTCCATAAGTGATTTGCAACAGCCACTCAGCCAGTTAACGGCATCCGTTTTCAAGGCGGTATCGTGATGAATGAATCCCTGGAAGTAACTTTTGACCACGCTGTTATAATCGGCGCTGTCTATTCCATCCACATTCTGAAGCCGCTTATCTATCTCATCCAATATCAGCTCCATATTACTGCCGCCCAATAATTGGGCTTTCTCCAGCCCTTTCTCAACAGCCAAATCCGAAATAATATTGTTGATGCCAATCTCGAGAATCAAAGGCAGCGCACCGCCATTCGGCCTGGTCTTTATTGCGACAGAATCCATCAAGGCTTTGTATAGTGCAAGCGCTTTACCAGCCCCGCTGTCATATAGACGACGGTCGGAAGAAAAATCTGCGCTCATTGTCACAAAACCTTTAGCCCATGAGGACATCATGGTCAGATACATGATACATGTCTTTCCGAAACCCGAATCTCCGATAAGGAACTTCATGCAACTGCCGCCTTGAGCCGTGTCATCCAAGACCTCCTTGATGGCATTCAGCAAGTCCTCGCGTCCTACAACAAGATTGGCAATGAGTTCCTTGCGGGGAACGCCACCTCCATTGTAAGCTCGGATAATATCTTTTGCATCATTCTGTGTCATAGTTTTTCCTCCTTAAGTTTATTGTAGTTATCGCTGGACATTGCATATTCATCGCCGTCTTCTGTTATTAAGTTAGTCCCGAGGAGATCCAAGTATGCCTCATTGATGGAATTTATCGCGGCCGATGGAAGTTCGCCCAATTGCATAATCAAGCCATCAATCTCCTCTTTCTTACTCCGGAAGCCATCTTCAGAGATTTTCGTCAGCACAAGACCGAAAAAAGCTTTTTCCTCATACTCATTCCCATCTTTAAGCATTTCTTTTACGATTGACTCCGTTTCCTCATAGCTCGGTTCATCCCCGCCTTCAGGAATGACTTCCTCCTCCTTTGGTTCCATCGTTTCTTCGACATCAACAGAAGCTGGCTCCGGATCACTGTTCTCAGACCCATCTGAAATCTCCTCAGATGTTTTAGGGGCTTCTGCATTGTTCTCTGGCGCTGATACTCCTTCCAAATCAATGGACTCGTCAGTTTCTTCGGACTCATTTGCCGATTGCGAAGACCCTTGAACCCCCTCGGTCTGCGGCTCGATATCAATCTTGGCAGAACTTGCCTCGATTATGGCGTTTAGCCTTTCTGCCAGGCGGGAAATCGTTTTATCGCGGTTGCCCCAATAATCCAAAGCCCAGACACGGCAGATGTTCCACCCAAGCAGTTCAAGTATCTTTATTTGAACAACTTCGCGGTCTTTCGTGGTCTTGGCAGCAGCATAATTGTATCCATCGCACAAAACGCCGGCGATGTATTTTTCAGGATTCGTGGGATCCACAATCCCCAAATCAATCCTGTATCCGGAGCAACCGATATTTGTCCTTACATCGAAACCCTTCTTTCTCAATTCTCCAGCAATGGAAAGAACGATACCGTCATCCGTATTCACACTTTCCACTTTGTTGTATCTGAGGGCATCCCGGCCCTTCTCGGCATAGCACAAGAACGCTTTGAGGCCCGCAACACCTTCGGAAGATGAACGGTTCAAGTCAATTTGGTCGGAAGTGACGGTTGAAAAAACTTTCATCTCATACCGCGCTCTGGAGACGGCCACATTGAGACGGCGCCAACCTCCCTCTTTATTAAGCGGGCCAAAGTTCAACGACATGAAGCCGTTTTTGTCTAGACCATATCCGATGGAAAAGAGAATGACATCACGCTCATCACCCTGTACATTTTCCAGATTCTTGATAAAGATAGGCTCAGCCTGTTTCATCGCAACCTTTTCCAAATCAGGATTCTTCTTGAACATTTCATTCAGTCGGTCTTCAATCAGAGACTGCTGGCTGGAGTTGAATGTCACAACGCCGATGCTCTTTTCAGCCGTATCTGGATTTGAGAGCCGCTGTTTGATTTCATTGATGATTGCGTCAGCTTCACCAGCATTTTGGCGGCTGCGCCCCCTGTCATAAGTTCCCTCCACGAGTTCGAAATGAAGCCTGGACGACAAATCGTCAATAGACGGGAAAGTAAGCAGTTTGTTGTCGTAAAAATGCATA
>JAEEGL017178774.1_pt1 | contig 17116 bp, 17 predicted proteins | sample 9134231 | NCBI WGS metagenome assembly JAEEGL01 (sample SAMN16246548, study PRJNA631951) | gut metagenome | biome: gut microbiome; feature: rumen; material: fiber-attached | host: Bos | place: Iran: Karaj | collected 2018-10
AAAGGATAAAGAGCCAAAAGACTGCGATATATCTCAAATTATTAAACAATAATATATAAAATGCTACTTATAATTAGAAGGGCAATAGGAGTAATTAACCTATGTTGGCGTCCTCATTGCGCCGCCCTTCTAATTTTTATTACAATGAGGATAATCAAATGAGGTGATTAATATGAATAGTTTGTGGAAAAATTTTTCAAAAGAAGAATTATCTTCTATTGTGAACAGTAGTACAACTTATAGAGAAATACTACAAAAAATTGGATATAAACCTGTTGGAGCAAATAACTGTAAAGTACGGGAATTTTGCAATTTATATAATATTGATTATTCACATTTAACATAGGGAAAGAAAGAAAATTTAATAGGTAAAACTTTTGGATATTTAAAGGTAATTAAAGAGGATTTAAATAAGAATAACACAAAATCTCAAAATGTGTATTGGTTTTGCGAATGTCAAGCATGCAATAAGCATACTATAAAATCTATACGCGCGGCAGATTTAAAACGTGGTTCAGTAACTAATTGCGGTTGTATTAAAAAAGAACGTATAATTAAACAAAATCATAATAATTTTATAGATTTATCTGGTTAGAAATATAATTATTTATTTGTTATAAAACCCATATTTAATGGTGATAATTTTACTAATAAGTATCTATGTAAATGTGAATGTGGAAAAAATGTTGAAGTTTTTAGACGGAATTTAATATCTGGCTCTACAGCATCATGTGGTTGCATGAATAAGTCAAGTGGAGAAATCAATACAGAAAGAGCTTTAAAAGAGCTTAATATTTTATTTAAATAGCAATATAGTTTTAATGACTTGTATGGAGACTGTAATTTATTAAAGTTCGATTTTGCAATCTTTGACAATACTAATAACTTGATTGCTCTTATTGAATGTCAAGGAAGATAGCATTTTGAAGCAATAGATTACTTTGGCGGCGAAGCTCAATTTGCTTAGTAGCAAAAATATGATAAAAAGAAAGAGCAATATTGTAAAGAACATAATATTTTATTAATTACAATTCCATATACAGATTATAATAAGATTAATAAAGAATACATTCAACACTCTCTCAGACATGGACGTATTGAAAATTGGAGAGACGACAAGAAACCGGAAGATTGTGATTTTAGTCAGATTGTTAACTGATTGTAAACCTACCATATATTTTCTACATTATTAAGGGAGCATGGACTCCCTTATTTTTGTATAAAGAGGTGATAAAAATTGTTTAATCCTAGTATAATTGTACCGATACCTCCATGTGTGCCGCCAAAGCATACACAGATTAACCCAAGATGTTTAACTTGTAATCATTTTGAAATGTGCGGCTTTAAAGTTGACTATTTCAAAACATTATCATTATTATAGAATTGCCTAGGCAGCCCGGCTGAAGCTTATGAACAAGTTAATGAAGTAATACTTATTCCGGGATTCGATGGCCTTCCTATAATCAATGAAGACAACTATTTACCACAAGAAATTACATTTGATAACTCAGACTGGAATGGCAAACTTTTCTTATCAAAATTCGATAGTATTAATCGAGTTAATATGGTTTATATGGTTGGGAAGTATTATATCTTACTTAAGTTTGAATATAATTCTACTTCTGAACTATATGAATTAAAGTTCTGTAAAGAAGCCTTTTATTTAGTTGATTATGATTTAAGTCAAACTTCACTTGAAGAAATTCAGCTTGGCTTGGTAGATTGGAGAGAATGGGCTATTAATGCACCAGCACCAGAGCCGCCAAAGAGAGATGTAATAAATACAACTCACTTCTCTGCTTGTTTGGACTGTGATTCTTATGAGTGGAATAAAGACTCTTATGAAGATGCTATTAAAAAGTTCCAAAAGAAATATCCATTGGGTATTCCAATTTCTGGCGATGGTAGATTGCTTTATCATATTGCGACATATCATGTTGTAGATGGTGAAGTTCCTATTCAGCCTTACTTCCAGCCGGAAAAAGTAACAAATTATATTCCTCCTTGTCCTCCTCCGCCACCACCTCCACCGGTTAGGCGAGATGACCTTTGATGTCAAAAGGAGAGGATAAAATCGCAAAAATGCTTTCTGAGAAAGGATTACAATTCAAAAGAGAATTTATATTTCCAGATTGCAAAAGTTTAAGAGGAAAATCACTCCGATTTGATTTTGCGGTTTTTAAGAATGGGAAGTTGGTAACGTTGATAGAAGTAGACGGTGAACAACACTTCCGTTACATACCATATTTCCATAGATATAAAATCGCTTTTCAACGTCAATAGGAGTGGGATAGGAGAAAAAACGCTTATTGTTTATCCAAAGGTATTCCACTTATACGGGTACCTTATTGGGAACTTGAAAATCTAACAATTGAGCGGCTATTTACTTGTGAACAATTTAGAGTTAAAAGCAAGTATCATAACGATTTGGTGGAGGTGAAGAAATGAACGAAATAATACTTGCCGCAATATTTGCTGGAGTTGGCTCTGTAATTACTATTATTGGTAAGGTAATAGTTGATATAATCAAGGCTAAGAAAGAGCCAGACGAAATGGACATGGAATTAAAACACGAACTCGAACAGGAAAAAGCAAAGAACGATGCCGCGATAGAAGCCTTTTCAAAATTTGGCGAAGACATTACAAAATCTGTAGAACAAATCAAGGAAGAAGTTACAGACCTAAAAGAACAGATGTCAACTCGTTTTGAAGAAATTGATAAGAAAATGGATGATTACCGAAATGAAACAAGGGAAATCAATAAATCAAGTCTTCGGCACGAAATCACATAGATTTACTTTGCTAACTGTGATAAGAAAGCTTTGGACATGAGAACAAAAGAAGACTTAGCTTCATTATATGATGCTTATGCTTCAATTGGCGGAAATTCATTTGCACATGATTTATACGAAGAAATGTAGAAGTGGGATATTATCAAGTAAAAAAATGGAGGTAGATAACATCTGCCTCCGTTTTTATCTCTTTACTTTTGTTTAAAAATATGCTATAATTAATTTATAAAGAAAGAGGTGAGAACATGGTAAAAGAAGTTGTTGTAAAAAATGGTAAGGAACAGGCACAGCTCGCCGCCATTTTTGAAAAATGGATTGACGAGGGGCAGACAGGTCAAGAACTTGTCGTTGAGTCTGATTATGATTTTCGCGGCGAAAAACTTAACCGATATGTTAACTCCCTTGCTTTAAAATTAAAATGGCGTTATAATATAATACATTTTATAGAAAAGGAGTGATGTTATGGAAAAGGTAATTAAACGAAATGGAGAAATCGTTGATTACGAAGGACTAAAAATTGAAAATGCCGTATATGGTGCTTTCAAGGAAGTCTATCCTAACTCGGAAGAACAGGACAGCACCCTCGTTGAAATGGCTGTAAAAGTAATGGTTGAGGTCAAGTTCAGTGATGTAGATGCTGTGAATGTTGAGGACATACAAGACGCTGTTGAAGAAAGTTTAATGTTGCTTGATAAGGAAGTGGCTAAGGCTTATATCAGATATAGATATAAGAGAGAAGTGGCAAGAAGCTCTTATGATGAACAGGTATTATCTCTTATAAAAGGAGAAAACGAGTATATCAAATCAGAAAATTCCAATAAGAATTCAACGATAGTAACAACTCAGCGAGATTATATCGCGGGAATTGGAAGTAAGGATATTTCCGAAAGATATATTCTGCCAAAAGATATTGTTGATGCTCACAAACAGGGCATAATTCATTTCCATGATATGGATTATTTCATTCAGCCAATTAACAACTGTTGCTTATCAAACATGGATGATATGTTACAGAATGGCACAGTTATGAACGGAAAGTTGATTGAGCGTTCTAGTAGATTAGTAAAGAGAACTACTGTTATGACTCAGCTCATTACGGCTATTTCAAGTAGCCAGTATGGTGGACAGACAGTTAATTTATCTGCTTTGGCTCCATTTGTAAGAGAGTCTTATGAAAGAACAAAAGAAAAATATGACAAAATGCCGGGACTTACTGATGCTCAGAGAGAACAATATGCTCATGAAGATACATTAAAGGATATTGAGGATGCCGTACAGACATTCAATTATCAGATTAACTCTATGAGTACAACAAATGGCCAAACCCCATTTATTAGTGTCTTTATGAATATCAATGATAAGCCGGGATACGAAAAAGAAATGGCAGCTCTTATTAAAGAATTCTTTGTACAGAGAATGGCTGGAATGAAAAATCGTGAGGGTGTTCCCGTTACTCAGGAATTTCCAAAATTACTTTATGTATTAGACGAAAATAATATTAGGCCAGGAAGCGAGTTTTATGATGTAACAGAACTTGCTGCGAAATGTGTAGCTAAGCGTATGCAGCCAGACTTTATCTCAGCTAAGAAAATGAGAGAATATAAGAATGGTGATGTATATGGATGCATGGGTTAAGAACGACACCACAGCTCATGTAAAACTTGGTGAACTTACAAAATAGGGTGTGCTAATGACGTTCAGCAGATGCAGGAAATGGCATTGAACATTAGTGCTAACAGGGAAGGTTCGAGAGAAATAATCCTGTGTTAAGCTTCAGCATATTCATACTGGCTGAAGAAAATCCAGAGACTATCGAAAGGGTACTATAAGAGAAAGACTTATAGGAGTAACTAAGTAGAGTACAGCCTGTAAAAAGGTTGGTCTTCAAGTGAGATTAGCTTGATGTAATCCCATCAAATGGAAGTGCCAAGCACGTTATTATTTGGTAACAGAATAATAAGTGAAGATATAGTCCGATAGCAGAAATGCTATTGTGTCGAAGTTTTCTTACAGTGGATAGATTCACTGAAAAATATGGCAATATTGCCAATGCTAAGAATTATGACGGTAAACCAAAATATTGGGGCAGATTCAATCAGGGTGTTGTTTCTATTAATTTGCCTGACGTAGCCTTTTCTTCAAATGGAGATATGGATAAGTTCTGGCAGCTTATGGATGAGCGTACAGAGCTTTGTCACAAAGCCTTAAAATGCCGCCACGAAAGATTAGAAGGAACTCTATCAGATGTTGCGCCAATCTTATGGCAAGACGGAGCCTTTGCAAGACTTAAGCCGGGTGAAAAGATTGACGAATTACTTCACCATGGATATTCGACAATTAGTCTTGGTTATGCCGGACTTTACGAATGTGTTAAATATATGACTGGTCATTCTCATTCTGACCACGGTATTGGTGAAGAATTTGGATTAAAGGTTATGCAGTATCTTAATGATAAGTGTAATAAGTGGAAAGCAGAAGAAGATATAGACTATTCACCATATGGAACTCCTATTGAATCTACAACAGACAAATTCGCTCATAGTTTAAAGAATCGTTTTGGCGATGATATATTCATTAAACTTGACGGTAAGGATAGAAATTATATCACTAATAGCTACCACGTTCCAGTTTTTGAACATATCAATCCTTTTGAAAAACTGGAAATTGAAAGCAAATTCCAAGCTTTAAGTACAGGCGGTGCTGTTTCATATATTGAAGCCGCAAATCTTGAAAATAACATTGAAGCAGTTCTCGAAGTTATTTCATTTATGTATGACCATATTCTTTATGCAGAAATCAACACAAAGTCTGATTATTGTATGAAGTGTGGTTATGACAAGGAAATCAAAATTATTACCGACGAAAACGGCAAACTCGATTGGGAATGTCCACAGTGTGGCAACCGTGACCACAGATTCATGTCTGTAGCAAGACGTACATGTGGATACATAGGTGCGAATTTCTGGAATCAAGGCCGTACCGATGAAATAAACAACAGATTCGTGCACTTAGACTGCCACGAGTTAGGAGATGTTAAATGAACTATGCTAAAATAAATAGCATGGATATAGCCAACGGAGATGGAATTCGAGTTTCCATCTTCTTTTGTGGCTGTGTTCATCATTGTAAGAATTGCTTTAATAGAGAATTATGGGACTTCAATTACGGAAAGAAATTTACAAACGAAACTACCAAAACAATAAAAGAAGCTCTTTCGCCGCGATATATCAAAGGACTTTCAGTTTTAGGCGGCGAACCATTTAATCAGGATGCGGAAGAATTTTTCAAGTTCATAAAAGAAATTAAGACTTCCTATCCCGAAAAGGATATTTGGGTATGGACAGGATATGAATTCAAGGACATTCAAAATGCAGATGTGCTGAATTATATCGACTATATAATTGATGGTAGATTTGTTGAGAGTAAGAAAAACCTTACACTAAGATTTCGCGGCTCTTCAAATCAGCATATTTGGCATAAAATTAATGATGAGTGGATAAAGGAGGAATAAGATGACAAGCACAGAACTATGCAAAGAGATTAAGAAAATGGGCGAAGATTATAGGAACGGTTCTGAACTTTTAAGGATGATGGAATATTATGGTGTTTCTAATCTTAGTTCTATCTCAGATGAACAGGCAAAAGCATATTTAGAAATGATTAAAAAGGAGAGAAGATAATGACAGTAGAATTATTAAGCTCAACAGAAAACCCAATTTGGACTTGTGCGGTTGCCGCAAGTATGTGTTATGATTCAAAGCCTTCATACAATACAGTTAAGGGTTGTATTAAATCCGGTCATCACAGCGTCTTAGAACACGCTTCTTTTACTTTTAGAATTACGGGTGTAAGCCGCTCACTTTTAGCACAGCTTACAAGACATAGACTTGCTTCATTTAGTGTACAGTCACAGCGTTATGTTTCTTATGCGGAAGCAGATGTTAGTTTCGTTATGCCAGGTAATGATAAGTATCTGAATGGGGAAATACTTGAATCTGCTTATGATTCTCTTGCCGCATATAATCAGATAATTGCACATGGCCATGACCCGGAAAATGCAAGAGCAGTCCTTCCTAACTGTATGCCTACAAGTCTTTGTATGACAGTTAATCTTTGGGAGCTTGCCACAATTTGTAATCAGAGATTATGTGCTCATGCACAGGCTGAGATTCGTCAGCTTTTCGCGGCAATTAAGCAGGTTCTTTTAGATTCCACTAAGTTCTCAGATGAAGACAAGGAAATTTTTAGACTATTACTTGTACCAAAATGTGAAACTCACCCAGTTCCATATTGCACAGAAGCCAAGAGTTGTCATAAGTATAAGTATTTAACGGAGTTGGTAAAGTAATGGTATATCAGGGTTCTAAAGAAAAACTCGCTAAGGACATTGTTCCAGTTCTTCAGCGAATAATTAAAGAAAATGACATTAAAACATATATTGAACCATTCTGTGGTTCCGCCGCGATAGTTGATAAGATTATATGCCCGGAGCGTATTGCTTCGGACATTAATCCTTATTTAATTAGTTTGCTTAAATATGCACAGTCAGACCCAACATTATCCATATTTCCTTTAGATTGTCCGAAAGAACATTATGTGGAAATGAGAGAATGTTTTAAGAAAGATTGTTTCGATGAATATTCTATGGCTTATGTTGCTGGTATTGGATATTTTGCCAGCTATGGTGGTAGATTTTTTGATGGCGGTTATGGTAAAGACCCGTCCGGTAAGCGTAATATCTATGCTGAACGTGTAAAGAATATGAAAGAACAGGCTTTACATTTAAAGGATATTAATTTTTTCTGCCGCGATTATAAAGAATACAGAGGTGAGGACTATGAAAACTGTTTATTCTATATTGACTGGCCTTACGCCGGCACTAAACAATATGGTAGATTTCCATTACGTCATGATGATGAACTTTATAATTGGGCTAGAGAACTTGGTAAGCGTAATCATGTTATAATCAGCGAATACACAATGCCGGAAGATTTTAAAGAAATTTGGCACAAGGAACGAAAAGTTTGTCAAAGGTCTGACAGAGTTAAGGCTGATTCAGCAGTTGAAAAATTATTTACAATCTGATAAAATTCCCGTGGTCTTCCATGACTGCGGGATTTTCCAGTTTTTGTAAAGTATTTACTTTTGTTTAAAAATATGATATAATTGATTTAGAAATTAAAAAGGAGTTGATTAAATGGCTAACGTTGTAGATAATTATGGCGTAGATAAGATTGAACATCTTGAAACACGAGAAGCCATGCGTACTCGAATTCAAGCGTATCTTGGTAGTGATGATACAAATGGTATCTATCAGGCTTTAAAGGAGATTATTAATAACTCGACTGACGAAGCACTTGCCGGTTATGGTGATAAGCTTGAAATTGATGTAGACGAATCTCAGAACAAAATTAGAGTAAGGGACTATGGCCGAGGAGTTCCATTTGGTATAGTAAATGGACGTAACATTCTTGTTGCGATTTATACCGAAGCTCATACAGGTGGTAAGTTCAATAAGGGTGCTTATAAGAATAGTTCAGGTCTGAATGGTCTTGGTGGCACAGCGGTATGTATGTCATCTGAATCATTCTACGTTACATCTGTAAGAAATGGTACAGCGGCAACAGCAACTTTTAATAAAGGTAATCTTCTTGATTATAAGGAAACTTCAACTAACCTTCCTAACGGTACAACAGTTGAGTTTATTCCGGATAAAGAAGTTTATAAGAATATGGAAGATGGCTTTACCTTTGATAAGGTTTGTGAAGATATTAAAAATGTAGCTTATCTTAATAAAGGTATTCGTTTTATAGTTACAAGCGGAGATAAGAAAAAGGAATTTTATTCCGAAAATGGTATTGGCGATTTCATTAAGGAAGTTAGTACAAAGCCGTTGATGAAGAATCCTATTATCACTTCAGCAACCGATGGAACAGATACAGTAGAAGTAGCTTTCCTTTGGACTGGCGGAGCAAATAAAGAGTATACTTATGTAAATGGTCTTTTCTGCCCAATGGGTGGTCAACCAATTACTGGTATTCGCCGCAAACTTACAACAAAGATTAAGTCATTAACTGGAAAGAGTTTTGATGTTGATATTATAAGACGAGGATTTATAGTTGTTGCTAACTGTAAGGTGCTTGAACCTTCATTCGAAGGGCAGACAAAGAGCAAGGTAAATAATACAAACTTATCTACTCTTGCCGGAAAAGCGCTTGATGAAGGCTTGGATAATTTTTCAAGAACATCTGAATTTGATGCTATCATTGCTCTTATGGAGAAGTATGATTCAGCAGAAAAGGCAGCAGAAAAAGCAAGAAATGCTATTCTCGATAAAACTAAGGAATTTGATAATGAAACAAAGAAGAAGTCTGTAATGTGCAAAAAGTTAAAGGATTGTCGTATTCACGATGAAACTTCTTCACTTTATATTACAGAGGGTGACTCAGCTCTTGGTCCATTCACAGCTTCAAGAGATAGTGAAAGAGTTGCCGCAATTCCAATAAGAGGTAAGATTATCAATGCACTTAAGAACGCACTTGAAAAGGTTCTTGAAAATGAAGAAGTGTGTGATATTTTTAAGACCATCGGTACAGGTATCTTAAAGAACTTTAACATAAAGAAACTTAGATATGGTAAGATTATTTTTGCCGCCGATGCCGACCCGGATGGTTTTGATATTAAATGTCTTCTTACAGCGTTGTTCTATTTACTTACCCCAGACCTCATTAGAGAAGGCCACATATATTGGGCAGAGTTTCCTCTTTATGAAATTTCAAATGCTGGAAAAATAAAGTTCGCTTATGATGATGCAGAGCTTGCTGAAGTATTAAGTAAATATCCAAAGGCAGTTTATACTCGTAACAAAGGTTTAGGTGAAATGGATATTGACCTTTTTGCAGAAGCAGCTTTTGGCGAAGATGCAAGGGTTATCCAGTGTACTATGGACGATGCCGAAAACTGTGCAAAAATGGTTGAACTTCTCATGGGTGAAGACACTACCACAAGGTCAGAATATATCTTCGCAAATGTAGATTTTTCTGTGGTAGATGGTGAATAATAAAGGGGTCAAGTGTAATACTTGACCTTCTATTCATTTTATGATATAATATAAATATAATAAAAATAAGGAGAGAAGTCAATGAAAATAATTCAGAAAGAACTTAAAGATGTAATGCCTGAAGCTTATCTTCCTTACAGCGCTTATGTTATTCAGACAAGAGCATTGCCTGATGCACGAGATTGTTTAAAGACTGGCGGCAGATATATTCTTTGGTCACAGTATGTTAATAAGAATACTTATGATAAGCCTAGAAAAAAGGGTGCTGATATTCAGGGTGCTTGTATGCACTGGAACCCTCATGGTGATGCCGGCATTTATGATGCAGTTGTTAGAATGGCAAAACCTTACTCAATGAGATACCCACTTGAAGACCCAAAAGGTAACGTTGGTACAATTACATCAGGTAAAGACTATGCCGCACCTCGTTATCTTGAATTGAGAAGTGCAAAGCTCGCATCAGAATTTACAAATCTTGTAAAGAAAAATGCAGTTGATATTTGGAAGTTAAACCACGATGGTACAGACAAATATCCTTCAGTTTTTCCAACATTATTCCCTAATTTTGTAAATGGTAACGTTGGTATTGGTGTTGGTTGTATTAGTAATATTCCATGTTTCAATCTTGATGAAGCAATTGAATCATTAAAGAAATTGGTACACGACCCAAGTACATCATATGATGATATTTACATTGAGCCAGACTTTCCTACCGGCGCGATAATCATTAATGGAAATGAAGTTAAAGAATCGCTAAGAACCGGTGAAGGTAAATCTGCAAGGATGCGTGCTGTCATTAATTATGATGAAACAGATAATGCACTTGTTGTAACAGAACTCCCTTATCAGGTTTTTACTGATAGAGTAATGGGAGAAATAGAAAAGGGTATTGACGATGGCAAGATTACCGGAATAAAGAATTATTATGATGGTACTGACAAGTCTTGTGGCAGGTGGAGATGTAAGGTAGTTATTTTCCTTAATAAAGGTGTTAACCCAGAAAAGGTTTGTCGCCAGTTATACAAGAATACCTCCCTTCAGTCACATTTTACTATTAAGCAGAATATGCTTACTGATGGCATTAAGCCTGAACTTTATGGCTTAAAGGAAATGATGTTAGCTTATCTTAATCACGCTATGCATTGCTTAAAGAAATCTTATCAGCATGATTATGATGCCATCCTTAAGGCTAAAAAGATTAATGAAGGACTTCTTGTAGCAATTGCTCACATTGATGAAGTTGTAGCATTAATTAAAGAAGCCGAAAGTGAACAGGTAATCTATGATACATTCAAGGAAAAATATGGCTTATCAGAAGAACAGTCAAAGGCAATTTGTGACCTTAAACTTCGCCGTCTTATGAAACTTGAAGGTGTTAAGATTAATAAGGATATTGAAAAGCAGGAATCTGAGTTATCAGAACTTGAAAGATATATTTCAGATGAAGAAACTTTTAAGACGAAATTTATTGCCGAACTTGATAGAATTAAAAAGGAATACGGCGATGAAAGAAGAACTAAAGTAATCAATCTTGATTTTACATCAGAAGATGAAGATGCAGAACCAGTTGAACGCAAGGAACTTCTTATCACTTACACAAATCTCGGCAACATCTATGCACAGGAAACAACAACTCTTATTGCTCAGAAGCGTGGCGGCAAGGGCACAAACTTTAAGTTAAAGGCTGACGAGTATGTTACTCAGTCTATCAGCACAGACAACATGGGTTGGTTATATGCTTTCACAAATAAGGGTAGAATGTACAGCGTCATGACAGATAGTATCACTCTTGGTAGAAATAATGCCTCAGTATTATTTGGCTTAGAAGCCGGCGAAAGAGTTTCATATATCAACACTTTCTCAAAGAAATCCGTTGGAACCTACTTCTACTTTATAACAAAAGATGGCATGATTAAGAAAACAGCGGTATCTGAATACAAGAGTCAGAAGAAGGGTATTATCGCTATTAAACTTAAAGACGGTGATGAAGTTGTTACAGTTTTCGCCGCGAATGGTGGTAATATTGGTGTACTTTCAAGCTCTGGTAAGTTTATTGTTTTTGACGGTTCAGAAGTTTCTGACACAGGTAGAAATACAGCCGGTGTAAGAGCAATCAAACTCAAAGATGGAGAGTCTGTAATTTCCGCCGCAAAGATAATGGGTGATAACCTTGTAACTGTTACTGAGTACGGTATGGTTAAGAAAACATCTATGTCTGAATTTAATACTCAGGGGCGTGGCGGCACAGGTGTTTCTATCTCCAGCGTATCTACAAATGATAGAGTAGTAGACTTCTTGACTTTTAGAGAAGATTGTGATATAATGATTATATCATCAAAGAAAAACATAAAAATTCCTTCAACTCAGATTTCTACACAGAGCAGAACTGGTAAGGGAAGCAAGGGTATTACTCTTGATGAAAAAGAAAAAGTTAAATCAATTGTAAAAGCGTAATGCTTTACAATTGTTTTAAATTGTGTTATAATATAGATAATGAAAAGGAGTTGAAAATATGACTTTTAATGAAAAGGTTAATACCATTAAGAAATGGAAAGACCCAATAGTCACAGCATTAAATATGGTTCTTGATTCATATTACGAACTCATTGTTAATTATACGAAAGGCGCAGACCATTCTTCAACAGAACTTAATAAGAATCTGCCAGAAGACCTTGCCCCTCTTATCAAGGACATTAAGTCCGATATTGATAAGTATAATGAAATCAGACGCAAACTCCTTGCAGATGATTTTTCTGTAACTCCTCTCGAAGTTGGTTACATTAATAATGCCCTTCTTTTTGCGACGGTAAGGTTTGATAAGATTATCGACTATACAACAAACGCAAGAGATATTGCAAAAACAATTTCTGTGGTTCTCACCTCAGAAGAAAATTAAAAAGTGAAAGCCTTTACAAAACAGAAAAGTTATGATATAATAAATACATAATAAAAAACAAAAACTTTTTAGAAAAATTAAAAAGTGAAAGGCTTTACAAAAATCAGAAAATGTGTTATAATTAATACATAGTAAAGATGATGTGAAAAGTTTAAATTTCCTTTCCTCATTGTTGTTCATTCCCTCCCATTATATGATATACAACATCATCTTTGCGGCTTAGGTAGTTGGTATTCAATAAGGTTCGATTCCTTATCCTAGGCTTATAAATAGCACGCCATGCTATTTAGAAAAATCAAATTAATTTTATATTTTACAAGGAGTGATTTAATTATGGCAAAGACAAAGGGTAACTCAGAAAACACAATCAAAATCGTAAACTACATGAAGGGAATCGGCGTGGGTGCAAAGCAGTCAGGCAAGGAAATCGCAGAAGCTCTCGGATTTGAAAAGGTAGCTACTGTAACAGGTACAATGCTTTCTCTTTATAAGAAGGGTGTAGTTGGTAAGGAAAAGACAGAGAACGGTACTCTCTACTTCATTACAGCAGACGGTGCTAACTACGACCCAACAGTAGTTCCGACAGAAGCCTAATTTAAGGCTCTGAGTTCTTGAAGTGACTGAGGGGATGTTCCCCTCGTTACTTCTAAAATTTTATTAAATGCTTACAAGAAAGTTTGGAGGAATTATTTTATGCAGAGTATAACAAAAGAATCAGAAAATACAATTGATATTATCGGTGTATTAAAGGAAAGAAATGTTGAGGAAGCTAAGTCAAAGGAAGGTAAGCAGTACATTAAGGGTACAGCTATAATTTCAACTGTAACAGAAGTTGAAGGCAAGGCTGTCGAAAGCGAACATAAGATTGACAAGATGGTATTCAGACTCAAAAAGGACGGCACGCCTAATAAGCTCTATGATGCAGTTCTTGATTGGAACAAGCTCGTTTCACTTGCATCTTCAACAGAACAGACTCCGGCATCAAGAGTAGTTCTTCAGTCTTCAAGTATTGAGGAAAATATGTGGGTTCCTTCAGGTAAGGAAGAAGTAGCATCAAATCCTAAGATTAAGGTAGGCTGGCTAAAGACTAGCAACGAAGACAAGGATAAGGCAGAGTTCACACTCACTGGTGTTGTTGTTAAGGAACCTTATGATGAGGAAAAGGACGGTACTCCAACAGGTCGTCTTAGACTTAAGATTGGTGTATTTGGTTATTGTGATGCGAGTCAGAATCCAGACGGCAATATTCACATAATTGACCTTATTGTTGCAAGCGAAGCCGGCGTAAACTGGTTCAGAAGCAATGTTAAGGAATATGACACAATTCGTGTTCAGGGTGATATAATCAACAGTCACAAGACAGTTATCACAGAAGTATCAGAAGGTTTCGGTGTTATTCAGAAGCCAAACACTGTATCCGTTAAGGAGTTCCGCGTAAGAGCGGCAGTTGTTCTTCAGGATGATGACCTTATCTATGATGTTTCCGACGTTAAGAGAGCTTTAAAGGCTAGACTTGTAAGAAAGGAAGACGTTCTTACTCGTGCTAAGGAAAGAGCAGCAAACGCTTCTGCAAGTGCAAGTGCTAAGGGCGGTCTTAATGACTTCGGTTTAGATGACGTTATTCCATTTTAATTAATTAAGGGAGATTCATTTCTCCCTTTTATTTATATTAAAGTATAACATGATTTTATAAAGGAGAGATTAAAATGGCTATTAACTTAAAAGAACTTAAACCGCATCGTATTTCAAAGAACCTTAGAGGTAAGAGTTTACTTCTTTATGGCCCTCCAGGTTCAGGAAAAACCACTTTCGGTACAAACTATAAGAAGTCACTATTACTTGCGTTTGAAAGAGGTTATAATGCTCTTGATAACATCATGGTACAAGACGTTAAGACTTGGCCGGAATTTAAACAGGCTATTTCCCAGCTTTGTAGGGACGAAGACTTAAAAGAACAGTTTGAAACACTTATCATGGATACTTCTAGTGAAGCATGGTCGCTTTGCGAAAAATATATTTGCTCAAAGAATGATGTAGAAGACCTAGGTGATAAAGCCTATGGTAAACTTTATAAGGCGGCTGAAAAGGAATTTAGTTCCGCTCTTAGAGAGTTAACTTATAATGGTTATGGCCTTGTTCTTATTGCTCATGAAAAGGTAACTGCTGATAAGGATAATCAGGATATTAAGTACATTGCACCAGACCTTGCTCCAAAGGCCTTTACTGTTATTAATAAACTTGTTGATAACATTGCTTACATCAAGACTATCAATACCGGTTCTGAAGAAAAGAGAGTAATGATACTTAGGGACAATACTGGTAAGGTTGTCGTTAAATCAAGACATAAGTACATTGCTCCTTATGTTGAACTTGGTTATGATAACTTCGTAAATGCTCTTTATGAAGCTATTGATAAAGAAGCTAAGGAACATGGTAATGAAGCTATTGAAGAAGCCAACTCATCCGCAAAGCTCGATTATGATACACTTATGATTGAAGCGAAAGATGTTTGGGGTCAGGTAATTCAGCAAGAAAAGGGTCAGGAAGCTATGACAATTCTTGAAGAAGAATTTGGTAAGCCTATAAAATTCTCAGAAGTAGACCCTTCAGAAGTTGAAAAACTTAATGCCGCAATTGTTAGAATAAAAGAAATTGTTTAATTCAGAAGGGAGGAGTAAGATAATCGAAACTTACTTCTCCCCTTTTGTTTTAATAAAGGAGTGAATATTTTGAAATATGAATTAAGCGGATAGAGATTTGGAAATTTAATAGTGATTGAATATGATAAAGATTATTCTAAAAAGAAAAATAATACCAAAAGGTATTGGAAATGTCTATGCGACTGTGGATAGGTTTCATATGTTCAAACGCAATGCTTAGTTTCTGGAAAGACTACTTCTTGTGGATGTAAAAAGAAAAAGTGCGCGCAAGAAGTGAGTAAAAATAATTTCTTAGATATTTCTGGACAAAAATATCATCTACTAACAGCACTAACTTATGATGAGGAGAACAGTAAAAAATTTAAAACTGCTTATTGGTTTTTCTAGTGTGAATGTGGTACAATAAAATCAATTAGAGCAGGTAATGTAAAAACTGGAAGCGTTAAATCTTGTGGCTGTTTACGAACCAGCTATGGAGAGTATTAGATTGAAAAAATTTTAAAAGAAAATTTTATTAACTACAAAAAAGAATATGTATTTACCGACTTTAAATCTCCTAAAAATGAGTTTTTTCGTTTTGATTTTGCTATTTTAAAAGATTCAAAAGTAAGATATTTAATTGAATATAATGGAGAATAGCACTATCAGTCCAATGATTTTTTTGATAAAACACTATCTTTTTAGGAAAGATAGCACTATGATGAATTAAAACAATATTATTGTCAATAGCATAATATACCACTCATCATAATAAAATATAACGATATTATTTCTAAAGATAATATTATTAAGGAGGAATATCTATGAAAGAAAGTGTAAAAATACTAGACAGTAATGTACTGTTGGACTACCCTCAAATCGTCACTAAAGAAGAGGAACATTGGATTATTTCCTATCGTGTCCTTGAAGAGATTGACGGTTTGAAAAGAAATGTAAATCATGAGACTGGTATAAAGGCGCGCAAGGCCGCGGTCTACATTTCAAAGAATATGCACAACATTGAATTTGATATACAAGACTTCACAGGTCTTAGTACAGATGATGCTCTTCTTGCTCTCACCAAAGAAAGAAATGGTATTCTCGTTACAAATGATGTTTCTTTAAAGGTAATCGCAAAGGCTAAAGGTATTCCTGTTGAGGGATATAGCTGGAAAGATGATTATACTGGAGTTCTTTATGTAGAGCCTGAGACCATGGATGTTGATAAGTATAATGAAATTCTGAGCAAACTTATTAATACCGGTGAGTATGATAAAGAAAACTATAAGTTCAGTCCGGGCGAATATCTTATTGTGCCGCCATATTGTACAGAAGATGGAAGCAAAAGCACAATCTTTAAGTATAATAACGAAGGATTCTTTGAACAGATTTCTCTTAGACCAACAATCAAAAATGGTTGGATTAATACAATCAGACCACGAAACGATGAACAGATTTGTCTATTTGACCTTTTAAATAGTGATGTTCCCGTTGTATATGCCGGCGGTGGTTATGGTACTGGTAAATCATTTATCACTCATAACTATGCAATTGGAGAGCTTGAAGCACAGCGTATTAAGAAAATTGTCTATGTTCCTAATAACGCTTATGCACAGGACTCAATGGAATTAGGTTTCCTTCCGGGCGATAGCTTCGAGAAGTTAGTTCCAAGTATTGGTCCACTCATTGACCAAGTAGGTATTGACCAAATTAATCGTTGGATGGAACG
>JAEEGL012599388.1_pt1 | contig 17115 bp, 15 predicted proteins | sample 9134231 | NCBI WGS metagenome assembly JAEEGL01 (sample SAMN16246548, study PRJNA631951) | gut metagenome | biome: gut microbiome; feature: rumen; material: fiber-attached | host: Bos | place: Iran: Karaj | collected 2018-10
AGACGAGTACAAGAACGACAACCATCCCATGAGCGAGGAAGTATGGGCTAAGGTTAAAGAGATCGCTAAGAACGAGCTTTCAAACAAGAGGCTCTTTGTTGTTGATGCTTTCTGCGGAGCCAACAAGGATACCCGCATGGCAGTTCGTTTCATCGTTGAGGTTGCTTGGCAGGCTCACTTCATTAAGAACATGTTCATCGTTCCTACAGCTGAAGAGCTTGAGACATTCGAGCCCGACTTCGTAGTTTACAACGCTTCTCTTGCTAAGGTTGACGACTATCAGGCACTTGGCCTCAACTCCGAGACCTGTGTAGCATTCAACATCACAAGCCGCGAGCAGGTTATCATCAACACATGGTACGGCGGAGAGATGAAGAAGGGTATGTTCTCAATGATGAACTACTACCTTCCTCTTAAGGGCATGGCTTCAATGCACTGCTCAGCCAACACTGATATGGAAGGTAAGAACACAGCTATCTTCTTCGGACTTTCCGGAACAGGTAAGACAACTCTTTCAACAGATCCCAAGAGACTTCTCATCGGTGATGACGAGCACGGCTGGGATGACAACGGCGTATTCAACTTCGAGGGTGGCTGCTATGCCAAGGTTATCGGCCTTGACAAGGAGTCTGAGCCTGATATCTACAACGCCATCAAGAGGAACGCTCTCCTGGAGAACGTTACCGTAGATGCGAACGGCAAGATCGACTTCGCCGACAAGAGTGTCACAGAGAATACACGTGTATCTTATCCTATCGAGCATATCGAGAAGATCGCAAAGAACGTGAACAAGATCTCTTCAGGCCCCGCAGCTGACAATGTCATCTTCCTTTCAGCTGATGCATTCGGAGTGCTGCCTCCCGTATCCATCCTGGATCCCGAGCAGACACAGTACTACTTCCTCTCAGGCTTCACTGCAAAGCTCGCAGGTACCGAGAGAGGCATCACAGAGCCTACACCTACATTCTCTGCATGCTTCGGCCAGGCATTCCTCGAGCTGCATCCTACCAAGTACGGTGAGGAGCTCGTCAAGAAGATGAAGAAGAGCGGAGCAAAGGCTTATCTTGTAAATACCGGCTGGAACGGCACAGGCAAGAGGATCTCAATCAAAGATACCCGCGGCATCATCGATGCTATACTTAACGGTGACGTGCTCAAGGCTCCTACGAAGAAGATCCCTTACTTCAACTTTGAGGTTCCTACGGAGCTTCCGGGAGTTGATCCTGCTATCCTTGATCCCCGTGATACATATGCAAATGCATCTGAGTGGGAAGAGAAGGCTAAGGATCTTGCAGGAAGGTTCATCAAGAACTTCAAGAAGTATGAGGGTAATGAGGCCGGAAAGGCACTTGTGGCTGCAGGTCCTCAACTTGATGCATAGGGTCAAATGGCGCAAAGCCGATTGTGCTTGCATAAAGAGGCTTTGAGACATGTGACCTGCCCGGACATGAGGAAGTAGCAATTTGCGTAGCAAATTAGCGAATTCCGAATGGACGGAGCATGGCGAGAGCAGCAAAGCTGCGTAGCCATGCGTAAGCATCATAACAACGTATATTAATCGGGTGCGGTCGTGGATACATGACCGCACTCATTAATTTATAGATTATTGTTTTAGATGGTGAGAAATGAAAAGAAGAACTGCGTTTTGTAGCTTGATATTGATGATTGCCGTATGTCTGTGCGCATGCGTTGATATAGATCACGGGACGATGGAGCAGGGGGATGCACATTCGTCTGAAGGTTATGTAAACAATAATGAGACTTTTCAGGACGATAATTATGTAAACCAAGATGAAACTGTACAGTCTGATACTGATATTAATCAAAAGGAAGCCAATAAGGCAGATGATTATGTAAACCATAATGAAACAGGCGATATTGATAGTTATGTAAATCAAGAGAAGACAGAAGCCTCTGACGATGAGGATCGGTTCTACAGTGAGACCGGGGCAGCCATAGTACCGCATGGCTCGCTTTATCCCGAAGGATTTGATGCAGAACTTATTCCGGAGTATGAGGGAAAGAAATATGTGCTGATCAATGACGGGAAGCCCTTTTTTAAGGAAAGCGACTATACGGATGAGGCCTTTGAGCTTTATTCATCCCTGGACTCGCTCGGCAGATGTGGCACGGCATATGCAAATATCTGCCCCGATCTTATGCCAACGGAGAAGAGGGGGGATATCAGTGATATACATCCTACGGGCTGGAAGCAGAACAGATATGACGGCATAGTAGATGCCGACCCGCCCTATCTTTACAACCGTAGCCATCTCATCGCCTATAAGCTTGCGGGAGAAAATGCGAATATATATAACCTGATCACCGGTACCAGATACTTTAATGCCGTTGGCATGACGTATGTTGAGGACCGGGTCTATGATTACGTGAAGGATACCGGAAACCATGTCCTATATCGCATAACGCCTGTTTTTAAAGATGATGAGCTTGTCGCCAGAGGCGTGCTGATGGAAGCGGGGAGCGTCGAGAACGACAGGATGTGTTTCTGCGAATTCGTCTACAACGTTCAGCCCGGCATATATATAGATTATGCCACGGGAGAAAATCATAAGGAATGAAGCAAGTGCTAAAGCGCCTAAAAAGGAGACAGGGATATGAGATTTGTGATCCAGGTTGTTTCTAAAGCAGACGTCAGGATTGACGGGAATATAAAAGGAAGCATAGACAGAGGCCTCATGGTGCTCGTCGGCATAGGCCGTGATGATAATGAAAGGATTGCCGATAAGATGGTAAATAAACTTATCGGTCTGAGGATATTTCCGGATGATCAGGGAAAGACAAACCTTTCATTGGAGGATATAGGGGGAGAGCTTCTGATGATCTCTCAGTTTACCTTATATGCTGACTGCAGAAAGGGGAACAGGCCGTCTTTCATCAATGCCGGAGAGCCGGATGAAGCAAAGAGGCTTTATGAATACGCAGTGGCTGAATGCAGGAAGAGGGTTAAGAAGGTCGATACAGGCGAGTTTGGAGCAGAAATGCAGGTAAGTCTTGTTAACGAAGGACCTTTTACAGTGATCCTGGATTCCAAAGAGATTGTTGGATGAAGAAGATATTTACAAAGCCTGTTTTATTGCTTTACACCGGTTGTTTTGGTATGATTAGTTGATTTTTTATTTGACGGAGGATCATATCTTGGGTTCGGATATATCAAATGAAATAAACAAAAGACGTACTTTCGCCATTATTTCGCATCCCGATGCAGGAAAGACCACACTTACCGAGAAATTTCTGCTCTACGGAGGACAGCTGAACACAGCGGGATCCGTAAAGGGCAAAGCTACGGCGAAGCATGCTGTCTCCGACTGGATGGACATAGAAAAGGAAAGAGGTATTTCCGTCACATCATCAGTGCTCCAGTTTGAATACGGCGATAAATGCATCAATATTCTTGATACCCCGGGGCATCAGGATTTCTCCGAGGATACTTACCGTACTCTCATGGCGGCGGACAACGCCGTTATGGTCATAGATGCCGCAAAGGGTGTGGAGCCCCAGACCAGAAAGCTTTTCAAGGTTGTGGCAAGACGCGGAATACCCATTTTTACATTCTTTAATAAGATGGACAGGGATGCGCTTGATTCCTTTGAACTCGTTGATCAGGTGGAGCATGAGCTCGGAATTGAGACCACGGCAGTGACCTGGCCTATTGGATCCGGTAAAGAGTTCAAAGGCGTGTATGACAGAAATAAAAAACAGGTTGTTTTATATTCTGACACACAGAAGGGGACAAAGGAAGGAAAAGAGGAATTCATACCGATAGATGAAAAGGACAGGCTTTTCGGGGCCATCGGAGATGAGAAATATGAACAGCTAATGTCCGAGATCGAACTTCTCGACGGAGCTTCTGCTGAATATGATCAGGATGCAGTCTCCCACGGAAAGCTATCGCCTGTTTTCTTTGGCTCTGCTCTGACGAATTTCGGAGTGGAAAACTTTCTTCAGTATTTCCTTCAGATGACGACATCGCCTCTGCCTAGAATGTCGGATAAGGGTTTGATCGATCCTGTGGAAAGACCGTTTTCGGCGTTTGTCTTCAAGATACAGGCGAATATGAACAAGGCCCACCGGGACAGGGTGGCTTTCATGAGGATCTGCTCGGGGAAGTTTACCGCCGGAATGGATGTCTGGCATATACAGGGCGAAAAAGAGGTGCGTCTTTCCCAGCCTCAGCAGATGATGGCGGATGACAGGCACATGGTAAGCGAGGCCTATGCCGGGGATATAATAGGCATTTTCGATCCGGGTATCTATTCCATCGGTGATACGCTTTGCATGAGCCAGGATAAGTTCAGATTCGGCGGCATACCTACCTTCGCGCCCGAGCATTTCGCAAGGGTCAGGCAGGTAGACACTATGAAGCGCAAGCAGTTCGTAAAGGGTATAATGCAGATAGCTCAGGAAGGAGCTATACAGATCTTCGAGGAGCCTCAGGGCGGCATGGAAGAGGTCATAGTAGGCGTCGTGGGAGTGCTTCAGTTTGACGTGCTGAAATACAGGCTTAATAATGAATACAATGTCGAGATACATATGGATCAGCTTCCCTATGAGTTCATCAGATGGATCAAAAACGAAAATGTGGATCTGGACAAGATAACGGGGACCTCTGATATGAAAAAGATCAGGGACTTAAAGGGCAATCCGCTGTTGCTTTTTGTTAATTCATGGAGCGTGGGCATGACCCTGGATCGCAACGAGGGTCTTATTCTTGAGGAATTCAATGAAAACGACTGAATAGTCTTTGACAGTTTGAACATTTTATATTTTACAACGGTTGTGTTATACTGATTTAGCTTATATAGAACGATCATTTTCGGAGGGGAGATATGGCTTCAAAAAAAGAAGTGTCTGAGGACAGGAATACTAAGATCCACACATTGGATTCTACCAATACCGGTGAAGTAAAGATCGCCGATGATGTTGTAGCGGCTATAGCTGCCATAGCGGCAGGAGAGGTGGAAGGTGTATCCGCCATGACCGGAAATATCGGAGATAAACTGATGAATACGGTCGGGATCCGCAACGGCGCGGCATCGGGCGTAAGGGTTGATGTTGCAGGAAATATGGTCAGAGCGGACATTTCTCTTGTGATAAAGTACGGGCATAATGTCATGGAGACCAGCAAAAAGGTTCAGGATAAGGTTAAGAATTCCATTGAGACAATGACCGGGCTTAATGTTACTGACGTAAACATAAGGGTTACAGGCGTAAACAGCGAAATAAGGAACGATAGATGATAGGCCGGAGCGCCATAAGGGAGCATGTGTTTGTGCTTTTATTTGAGTCTCTTTTCAGCAGCAGGGAAGAGATGGAAAAGCAGACGGAAAACTATTTCGAAGGCTTGGAAAAGCCAGTTGACGATGAGAGCGGTTCATATATAGAGCAGAGGTTTCACGATGTGGAAGAAAAGCTTCCGGAAATAGACGCTCTTATAGAAGAGAAAAGCACAGGCTGGAAGATAGGCAGGATAGGCAAAGTAGAGCTTTCAATATTGCGTCTTGCGGTTTATGAGATCCTTTATGACGAAAAGGTACCTGTGAGCGTAGCTATAAATGAAGCAGTAGAGCTTTCAAAGAAATACGGGCAGGATCAGGCCGGTTCTTTTGTAAACGGGGTATTGGCGAAGTTTGCCTGAATGACATATGGATAAAGTCTATTCCGTAACTCAGGTTACATCATATCTTAAAGGACTCATAAGCAAAGACATTTTACTCAGTTCACTGATCGTCTGCGGCGAGCTTTCCAATGTAAAATATCATGCATCGGGACATATTTATTTTACGGTTAAGGATGCCGGGGCATCGCTTTCGGGCGTGATGTTCGCATCAGATACAGCGGGGCTTGATTTCACTCTCAAGGATGGAGTTAAGGTTGAGATAGCCGGCAGGATAGGAGTTTATGATAAAGCCGGCACCTACCAGATATATGCCAGGAGAATAAAAAAAGAAGGACAGGGAGAGCTCTTCGAAAAATTCCTGAAGCTTAAAGCGGAGCTTGAAGAAAGAGGGATGTTTTCGGATGAATATAAAAAGCCGATCCCTGAGTACATAAAAAGACTGGGCGTGGTCACTGCTTCCACAGGTGCAGCGGTCAGGGATATAATAAATATCACAAGACGAAGGAATCCTTATGTCGAGATAATACTGTACCCTGCGAAAGTGCAGGGAGAGGGCGCGGCGGAGTCTGTTGCCAAAGGGATCGCCGTACTTGACAGAGCCGGGGTGGATGTGATCATAGCCGGCCGCGGCGGAGGTTCTATTGAGGATCTATGGGCCTTTAATGAAATAGTAACGGCAGAGGCAATATTCAGATCAAAAACACCTGTTATATCTGCGGTAGGGCATGAGACTGATACGACAATAGCTGACTTTGTTGCAGATCTGAGAGCGCCTACACCCTCCGCAGCAGCTGAGCTTGCGGTATATGATCATAATGACTTCCTGAACAGACTGGACGGGTACAGATCCGGTATCAGGAATACCATAGGGCATCAGGTGACCGAATACAGGCTCAGACTGAAAAAAGCGGAAGCGGATTTTAAGAAACTCCGGCCGGAGGCTGTACTGGCAGAGAAAAAACTCAGGCTCGCGGATATAGAAAACACGCTGAGACGCCTTATGAAGGAACAGCAGGAAGATGCGCTGTCAAGGCGGGACGATCTTGAAAGGAAACTGAGATCGGCGATGCGCGACAGACATATGGAAAGGAAGCATAACATATCGTTATACGCCGAGAAACTTAAGCGCATCTCGCCTCTTGAGAAGCTGACCATGGGATATTCTTTTGTCTCGGATGCTGACGGAAAGAACGTGCGAGATGCCGGGCTTCTTTCAGCAGGGGATGAGATCAATATTTATATGCAGAACGGGAAGGTTAAAGCTGATGTCAGAGAAATCGAAAAAATTGAGTATCGAAGAGAGTTTTGATTATCTGGATGAAGTCATAGGGAAGATGGAGGATCCGGATATCACGCTGGAGGAGTCTTTTTCATTGTATGAAAAAGGCATGAAAGTGCTGAAGGAAGCATCGGAAGCCGTAGATGAGGTGGAAAAGAAGATAAAACTCATCGATGATGAGGGAAACACAAAGGATTTTGAAGAGTAAAGGTCGTGTTGTATGAACGAATCTGATATGAAAGTCGCCCAGCTCAGGGTGGATGAGATTTTATATAAATATCTTCCGGAGGAAAAAGGTTATACTGCTACCGTGGTCTCTGCGATCAATTATTCCGTAAAGGCAGGCGGAAAGAGACTTCGCCCGATATTCATGTATGAAACATTTAAGATGTTCGGAGGTGAAGGTGAAGTAGTGGAGCCCTTCATGGCAGCTATCGAGATGATACATAATTATTCTCTCGTCCATGATGACCTTGAAGCCATGGATAATGATGAGTTCAGGCGCGGAAGAAAGACAACGCACGTTATATACGGCGAAGGAATGGCTGTGCTGGCCGGCGACGGTCTGCTGAATCTGGCTTACGAGACTGCGATCAAGGCTTTTGACATTAAAGGGGCTGACAGACGCAGAGTGATCAAAGCCTTAAAGATACTGTCGGAAAAGGCAGGGATCGGCGGCATGCTCGGGGGACAGTCCTGCGATGTTGATGCAGAGCAAAAGAAGAAACAGATAGGCTTAGATGAACTCCTCTATATCCACGAGAATAAGACCGGAGCCCTTATTGAAGCCTCTATGACAATAGGCGCTGTACTGGCGGGGGCTTCAAAAGAGGATATAGAGAAGATATCCCAGGTGGCTCTTCTTGTGGGTACCGCCTTCCAGATAGAAGATGACATCCTTGATGTGATAGGCGATGAGAAGATCATAGGAAAAAGAGTAGGTTCCGATAAGAAAAACAATAAGATAACCTACGTTACTCTTAAGGGCCTGGAAAATGCAAAGAAGGACGCAAAAAAGATGTCTTCGAAGGCTGTGAAGCTTTTTGACAGTATCGGCAGGGAGAATGATTTTCTGAGGCAGCTGATATTATCAATGATCGACAGGACAAAATAAATGATTCTGGACAGGATACACAAGGAAAACGATATAAAGAAGATATCCAAGGGCGAGCTGCCCCGTCTTGCCGGGGAGATAAGGGAATTCCTTATAGAAAAGGTGAGCAGGACAGGCGGTCATCTGGGAAGCAACCTTGGCGTAGTTGAGCTTACCATAGCCCTTCACAGACAGCTGAATCTTCCGACTGACAAGATAATCTTTGATGTAGGCCATCAGGCGTATATCCATAAGCTTCTTACGGGAAGACGCGATGGTTTTGATACCCTGCGCCAGTTCGGAGGAATGAGCGGATTTCCGAAACGCGGCGAAAGTGACTGTGACGCATTTGATACGGGACATTCCAGCACTTCGATATCCGTGGGACTGGGTCTTGTAAAGGCAAGGGATCTGAAAAAAGAGAATTATACCGTGGTGTCCGTAATCGGAGACGGGGCGCTTACAGGCGGCCTTGCTTATGAAGGCTTGAACAATGCCGCAAAACTCAAGACAAACTATATCATCGTATTAAATGACAATGCGATGTCGATTTCCGAAAATGTCGGCGGAATGTCAAAATATCTTCAGGGAATAAGGACTGCGGTAGGATATCAGAATTTCAAGATCAATATGGAGGAATTCCTGTTAAAGAGCATGCCAAAGGGAGATAAAGTGCTTGACAGCCTTAAAAAGCTGAAGAGCTCAATGAAACAGCTCGTAGTGCCCGGAATGCTCTTCGAAGATATGGGCATTACATATCTCGGCCCGGTAGACGGGCATGATATCGGCATGCTTGAAAAGACGATAAAGGAAGCAAAGAATATTAAGCATACGGTCATTATCCATGTATGCACCAAAAAGGGGAAGGGATATTCTCCCGCGGAGCGTCTGCCGGCGAGATTTCACGGTACAGGTCCCTTTGACATTGAGACAGGGCTTCCCAAGGATCATTCAGGAAAAGCAAGTTATACGGATATTTTCTCCACAGTCATGATAAAGCTTGCAGCAAGAAACGATAACGTCATAGCGATAACAGCTGCTATGCCTGACGGAACAGGCTTGAAAAGGTACAGGAATATTTATCCTGACAGATTTGCCGATGTAGGGATAGCTGAAGGACACGCAGTTACTTTTGCCGCAGGGCTTGCAGCCGGAGGCATGAAACCGGTTGTTGCGATCTATTCTTCATTTCTGCAGAGGGGATATGATGAGATACTGCATGATGTCTGCATAGGCAGCCTTCCTGTCATTTTTGCCATAGACAGGGCGGGAATAGTAGGCGCTGACGGTGAGACCCATCAGGGTATATTTGATCTTTCCTTCCTGTCGACAATGCCCAATATGACCATAATGGCTCCTAAAAATAAATGGGAGCTTTCGGATATGATGAAATACGCATACGCCATGGATTCACCTGTGGCGGTAAGATATCCCAGAGCCGAAGCATACTGCGGACTCGAGGAGCATCGCGCGGAGATTGAATACGGCAGGAGCGAGATCATATATGAAGAGAGCGGAACAGCCATATTCGCGGTAGGAGCGATGGTGGAGACCGCGGAAAAAGTGAGGGATATCCTGAGGGAAAAGGGGCATGCCTGCTCGCTGATAAATGCAAGATTCGTAAAGCCGATAGACGGCGATATGCTCATAAGGATGTCGGAAAAACATGATCTGGTGGTCACCATGGAGGATAATGTGCTATCCGGAGGCTACGGAGAGCATGTAACGGAATTCTTTGAAATGAATGAACTGAAGACAGGCGTGCTGAATATTGCCGTGCCGGATGAATTCGTTCCGCATGGATCGATAAGCATATTAAGAGAAAAACTCGGCATGGATCCGGAAAGCGTGGCAGGAAGGATCCTGCACAAGCTGCAGGAAATGGCTGATGTGAGATCCATGGATACAAAGATAGCCGGGAACGGAAATGTCTGAAAAGAAGCGCCTTGATGTCCTGCTGATCGAAAGAGGGCTTGCTTCATCAAGAGACAGGGCAAGATCCATGATCATGGAGGGAAATGTCTTTGTGGAGGGGATCCGTGAGGATAAGGCCGGAAGCAGCTTTCCGGAAAACGTGCGGATCGAATACAAAGGCGAAAAGCTGAAATACGTAAGCCGCGGCGGCTTAAAGCTTGAAAGGGCCGTAAAAAGCTTTGGTCTTGATTTCAGCGGAATGACCTGCATGGATATAGGGGCGTCCACAGGGGGTTTTACAGACTGTATGCTGCAAAACGGCGCAGTGAAGGTGTACGCTATAGACGTTGGTTACGGACAGCTGGCCTGGAGTCTTCGAAACGATGAACGCGTTGTCTGTATGGAAAAGACAAATTTCAGATATCTTACAAGTGAAGATATAAAAGATAAGCCGGATTTTGCTTCGGTGGATGTATCTTTCATCTCTTTGTCAAAGATACTGCCTGCGGCTTCTGAGATCCTTTCCGATGAGGGACGCATGGTCTGCCTCATAAAACCGCAGTTTGAGGCAGGAAGAGAGCTTGTGGGAAAAAAGGGAGTCGTTCGGGATCCGAAAGTACATGAGGATGTGATAAACTGCTGTATGCTTTATGCGAAAGGAAACGGGTTCGGTATACTGGGACTTGATCATTCACCTGTAAAAGGACCGGAGGGAAATATCGAGTACCTGATGTATATCAAGAAAGGCGGAAAGGATGAAATACCGCCGGACTCACTCGGCAGTGAAATACGGAAACTTGTTGAAACGGCGCATGAAAGACTGAATTGACATAGTTTAATAACAGAGGATATCTAAGTGAAGAATTTCTTTTTGATAGTCAATCCCACCAGGGATATCGGACTTGCGGCGGCTTTGGAGGTAGAAGCCTATTTGAAAAAAAACGGCTGTGCTTACAGTACTCATGTGACTGCAGAGAGCGCGGGATATGACAGATATACGGACAGCAGCTCCATACCCGGCGATACCGACTGCATCCTGGTGCTCGGTGGCGATGGTACCTTGATACAGGCAGCAAGCGATGTGGCTGAGCTTGACATCCCGATACTCGGGATAAATACAGGACGGCTGGGGTATCTTACCGATGTTGACAAGGATGAGATAGTGCCTGCCCTTGATGCCCTGATAAAGGATAGATACCTAGTCGATGAGAGAATGATGATAACAGGAGATATCATATCTGGAGAGGATATCCTCTGCCGCGACAGCTCCTTGAATGATATAGTCGTGCACAGGCAGGGCAGCATGCGTGTCGTCGAATACAAAGTATATGTTAATAAAAAATTCTTGAAAAGCTACCGGGCTGATGGTATCATAGTATGCACGCCGACAGGGTCTACAGCATATTCGCTGTCTGCCGGGGGTCCGATAGTGGAGCCCGGTTCGAAATTGTTCATCATAACTCCTATATGTCCACATACGTTAAACAGCCGTTCAGTGGTTTTGTCCGCTGAAGATGAAATCTATATTTCTACGGGGGAAACAGGGAATGCGGTTGCATTTGACGGACGTGAAGCAGCGGGGCTTCCCGGGGACGGCGGAGTAAGGATCACAAAGTCGGACAAGGTCACAAAGATAGTGCGGCTTCACGATGACAGCTTTCTTAATGTCCTGCATAATAAATTTAAGGACATTGTCTGACCCATATCATGCCATAAGGTTTTTCTTCAGGAAACCCGGGTTGAACAGCATTTCCCTTGATCCGGCGGAGAATCAAAAGAATGAAGGTGATAAAATATGCTTCTCAGTGAAAAAGTAAAGAATCTTGCGCTGATAAAGAGCGCTGAAGCGGAATTCGGTGAAGGACTGAATATCATTACCGGAGAGACCGGTGCGGGAAAATCCCTTGTAATAGGGTCTGTGGAGCTGGCTCTGGGCGGCAAGGCTTCTTCCGGGGTAGTGAGGCACGGAGAGGACGAAGCCCGGGTAGAGCTGGTATTTGAAGCATCTTCCGATCATGAAAAGGAGGAAATGAAAGAACTCGATATAGAAATGGATGATGACGCTCTTGTCATCATGACAAGAAAGATAAGGGACGGCAGGAGCCAGGCCCGTATAAACGGCAATGCGGTAAACGCATCTGTTCTGAAAAAGGCGGCGTCAGTGCTTATAGACATCCATGGACAGAGGGACCAGATGGGGCTTCTGCAAAAAAAGAACCTTTGCAGGATACTGGACAGATATGCCGGTGAGACCGTCAGCGGGCCGCTGCTCAAGGCGGGAGAACATTACAGGAGTTATAAAACGGTCGAAGATGAAATAGCGCATGATATTTCCGATCCTGAAGAGAGGACGAGGAAGAGGGACCTTATCAGCTTTGAAGTGTCTGAGATAGAAAACGCTGAGCTTAAGGATGGGGAAGATGAAGAAACGGAAAAGAGATATTCTTTGATGAAAAACTCCAGGAAGATAGCCGAAAGCCTGTCGGAAGCACTCGGCGCCATATCGGGTAATGCAGGGGGCAATGTGACCGATTTTATAGGAAAAGCATCGGAGAGCCTTTCGAACCTTCAGGGAATGGATGACGAAACAGATGATATTATTGAGCGGATCTCTGAAATAGAGGCCCTGACAGGAGACCTTTCGATAGAGATAGGGGATCGTTTGAGGGAAATGGATTTTTCCGAAGAAGAATTTGCGGAGTGCGAGCAGAGGCTTGACCTTATAAACCACCTTAAATCAAAATTCGGCAGGACGATTGAGGAAATATACAAGACTCTTGATGAAAAGAAGACGGAACTGCAGAAGCTTTCAGATCATGACAGTTATATGGCGGATCTAAATGAAAAGCTTGAAAAAGAAAGAAAAGAACTGATAAAAGCCTGCAGGAAGCTGTCTGATATCAGGAAAAAAGCTGCCGGAAAGCTTCAGGACGAGATGCAGGAGGCATTAAAGGACCTTAATTTTGAAAATGTCGAATTCCGGATAGAAGTGGTCCCTGATGAGACGGCTTTTACCGCGAAAGGCTATGATACCGTATCCTTTATGATCTCACTGAATAAAGGCGAGAAGCTTATGCCGCTGGAGGATGTGGCGTCCGGAGGAGAGCTTTCGCGCATCATGCTTGCGCTCAAAACAGTTCTTGCCGATACGGATGATATACCGACACTCATCTTTGATGAGATAGATACCGGCATATCCGGGCGTACCGCGGAGAAGGTCGCAGAAAAGCTGGCTGTGCTGTCAAGAAGACGCCAGGTCATAGCCATCACGCACCTTCCGCAGATTGCTGCTATGGCTGACCATCATTTCGTGATAGAAAAGACCTCCGATGACTCTTCTACCGAGACCTGCGTGAGGGAACTGAAGGGAGAGGAACCCCTGGAGGAGCTTTCACGCCTGCTCTCAGGCTCTCAGGTAACGGAAGCGGTCCGGGAGAATGCAAGGGAGATGCTTGCCCTGGCAGGAGATTTCAAGAAGGAGTTATAGGATATCATCTTCTTGCCTATTTTCCGCCCGATATAGTAAAATAAAGATTACGCATGCGGTTATGATGCGCGCGGGAAGTGATAATGCCGGAATAAAGTTGTGGTTTCACAAACAGGAGGCGGTTTTATGAAGAATATTTTATTTGTTGCATCCGAAGGAGTACCTTTCATAAAGACTGGAGGACTTGCCGATGTGGTCGGATCGCTGCCCCAGTGCATAGATAAAAGGTATTTTGACGTACGTGTCATGATGCCTAAATATATGTGCATGTATCAGGACAAAAAAGACATGATGAAATATGTCACTCATTTCTATATGGATTACAACGGCAGGAATGAGTATGTGGGAGTCCTTGAGGCTGAATATGAGGGGATCAAGTATTATTTTATAGATAACGAGTTTTATTTTAACGGCGACAGGCCTTACGGGGATATAATATATGACCTTGAAAAGTTCATATTCTTTGACAAGGCGTCTCTTTCGGCGCTGCCGCTCATAGGCTTCAAACCTGACATCGTGCATTGCCATGACTGGCAGACAGGCCTTGTGCCGGTATATTTAAAGGACAGTTTCAGGGGCGGAGAGTTCTTCAGGGACATGAAGTCGATCATGACGATCCACAACCTTAAGTTCCAGGGAACCTATGATGTCAAGACAATACAGGGACTTTCAGGACTTCCTGATTATTACTTTGCTCCGGATAAGCTTGAAGCATACAAGGATGCTAATATGCTTAAAGGCGGGCTGGTGTTCGCGGATGTCATAACGACCGTTTCGGAAACCTATGCAGAAGAGATAAAGACCGCGTTTTACGGGGAAAAGCTGGACGGGCTTTTAAGATCACGCAGCAATGATCTTAGAGGCATATTGAACGGAATAGATTACAGTCTGTTCAATCCCGAAAAGGATAAATTCATAGCTAAGACCTACGACAAGAAGAATTTCCGCAAGGAGAAGGTGAAAAATAAGATAGCTCTTCAGCAGGAGCTTGACCTTGAGCAGAATGAAAAGACCATGATGATAGGCATAGTAAGCCGTCTTACCGATCAGAAGGGCTTTGATCTTATCGCATACATCATGGAGGAGCTTTGCCAGGACAATGTACAGGTGGTCGTTCTGGGAACGGGCGAGGATAAATATGAGAATATGTTCCGTTACTTTGACTGGAAGTACGGAAACAAGGTCTCAGCGAATATTTATTATTCAGAGGAGCTTTCACACAAAATATATGCTTCATCGGATGCCTTCCTTATGCCGAGCCTCTTTGAGCCCTGCGGACTGTCACAGCTGATGGCGCTTCGTTATGGCACTGTGCCGATCGTCCGTGAGACCGGGGGACTTAAAGATACTGTCCAGGCCTATAATGAATATGAGAGCTCGGGCACAGGCTTTTCATTCACGAACTACAATGCGCATGAGATGCTGGGCGCGATAAGGTATGCGGAGCGCATCTATTACGACAGGAAGCGCGAGTGGAACAAGATCATTGACCGTGATATGGAAGCGGATTTCTCCTGGGATGTCTCCGCTTCAAAGTATATGGAAATGTACGATTGGATGATAGGCTGAGGGTAGAAGACGCATAAACACCGAGTTCGCGAATAGAATGAAAAAGTGTTTAGTGTTACTGATATTATCAGCTTTGTCCGTGATGTCTTTTGTTTCCTGCGGCAAGCCAGGCGCTGCACCCGGATCCAACGGCATGAAGATAGTCATTGACGGGGAGCAGTCATCCGATATTTCCGGGCATGAATATACTGCAGAATACAGCGATTCAAAAACCGGAAAGATATGTGTTGTCGGTTTTTCGGACAATAGTCATTCATATGAGATGTGCATATCCGGTATTACGGAGGAATTTACGGCCGATCAGATCAATACACTGATCGGTGCGTTCTTATCGGGGACTACGGCAACGATAGAAAGCGATGACCTTATCGATGCCGAAAAATTCTCGGAGTTTATATACGGAACCCTGGGGGACTGGGTATTTACTGATGATTACAGAAGCGTCGAAGACTGGGGCGATCACTTTATGTGCTGGGCAGGCTCTGCTTCCGACATGCTTTGGAGCACCGGATGGGCACAGCTTGCAATTCAGAAAAAACCGGACCTTCCCTTTAAGGATGTTGATGAGCTTTTTTCTTATTTTAATTCCCACTACACAAACTTAAGTCAGATGACGCAGTATGATGCCATCGGATGGTTTATGGCCGGAGGGTATGAAGGCCGATCGCAGGAAAAGACACCTGCAAATCTTTCGGATTATGACCCGGACGACTATTCGGAATTAGTATCAATAGAGGACGGCGACAGTATTGATAAGGGGATCGGGCTGATAAAAAAATTAAAAGACGGCGGAGCTGCCGGGCTTTCCGTTCAGATAAGCCACACTCAGTACCCTTTAAATGACGGCAGCGATGATACCGCAAGCTATGACTGTGACAGACAGGAATATGTCAAAGAAATCTGTTTCGAGATCGACAGCGGCGACACAAAAGTCGAATCGGGATTTTACGTTTACGACGATCTCGGAAATGCCGTAAAGGTGGAAAAACAGGATGAGGATACATATATAACCGAAGACGGGAAGGAATATGATGTATTCAATGTCCTTAAAGGTGATATCTATCCGGTGGAAAACGGATACTATGCTCCTGTATCGGACGGTTTCGTGGATTATTTTGCTGTCTGCGAAGATGACGAAGCGGATCTTGATAACGGCACTACCAGTCATATGATCGGCATGGGTTCACATGCGGTCACGGTATCCGGCTACATCATAGATGTCGATGAGCAGCAGCTCGTAAACAGCGTCAAGGCCCTGTTCATAACCGACCCCGATAACGATGCGCATGACCATAATATGCCGAAAGATGTCCGCGGAAACGAGCTGGCCTCAAAAGCAGGGCGTCCGAATACAATGCAGCTGTTCACAACTTCCCCGGTCACCATAGGAAATGACGACGATGACGATGAAGATAATAATCCATCGACATTGAATCTTGAAACTTATATGAAAGATGCAGATACCATGATAGCATCAGTGTCCGGGCTGGCCGCCGCCCCCTGACATAATGCCGGACGGCAGACTTGCTATGATGCCTTCTTTTTTGAAGAAAATACTGCCGATATCTTTTCCCAGAACCTCATTTTCTTATTTTTAAATGAAGCTGTATCCGGATGGCTGACAGAAGAAACCTTCGTGACGGTCCTGATCTCACCGGGATCGATATGAGTCTTAAGTCTGTTCTTCACTGCTGCGGCCCGTGCTTTAGTGGTCTCCGGTGCCTTCTGCTTATTTTCGGCCACTGCGGTGCCCGGCATATCTCCGGGCTTACGATTATAAAACTTATTAGTCAGTGCCAGAAGGCTCTTCAGATCGGCCGGTCTGCCGCCTGTCCTTTTTTCATTTAAGTAATTGCCGGAGCGCATGATCGATCCCTCCTTAATTTCCCACATTGTCAAATGACAGCACATAACGGGTAAGTCTTCCCGCACCGCTTTCGGCAGGGAAAAGCTTCTTAAATACATCCTCTGCCTTATCTGTCACAGCCATGAAGCGAAGCTCCGCCGTCTCCCCGGAGCTTTCGGAGATTGCCATAAGGCTTCTTACCGCCATGGTCTTTAATATTTCCAGATTTCTGCTCATAAGATGAAACATGTTTACCAGAAAGGTACCGTCCTCTTCGGAAACCAGAAAG
>JAEEGL013593664.1_pt1 | contig 17115 bp, 10 predicted proteins | sample 9134231 | NCBI WGS metagenome assembly JAEEGL01 (sample SAMN16246548, study PRJNA631951) | gut metagenome | biome: gut microbiome; feature: rumen; material: fiber-attached | host: Bos | place: Iran: Karaj | collected 2018-10
ACTCGCCTGTATGAATGCCAAGCGGGTCGAAGTTCTCCATATTGCAGACGGTAATGCAGTTGTCGTAACGGTCGCGCACCACTTCGTATTCTATCTCCTTCCAGCCTCTCAAAGACTTCTCTACCAAGACTTGCGAAGAGAACGAGAAGGCCTCATCTGCTTGTTTTATAAGTTCCTCATCATTATCGCAGAAACCCGAACCGAGTCCGCCGAGGGCGTATGCGGCACGCAATATCACGGGGAAGCCCAACTCGTGGGCCGCCTTCTGTACCTCCTCAACAGTATTGCAAGCCTCGCTCTTGATGGTCTTCACGCCAATCTCGTCCAGTCGCTTGACGAAGAGGTCACGGTCTTCCGTGTCGATAATGGCCTGAATAGGTGTGCCGAGGACTTTCACGCCATACTTCTCGAAGACACCTTTCTTATATAGCTCCACGCCGCAGTTCAAAGCCGTCTGCCCGCCGAAGCTCAACAGGATACCATCTGGCCTTTCTTTCTCTATCACACGCTCCACAAACTCAGGCGTCACAGGCTGGAAATAGACTGTATCCGCCACATCCTTCGAGGTCTGAACGGTAGCGATATTCGGATTGATGAGGACTGACTTCACGCCCTCTTCCTTCAAGGCCTTCAAAGCCTGCGCCCCGCTATAGTCAAACTCACCCGCCTGCCCAATCTTGAGAGCGCCGGAGCCGAGAAGGAGGACTTTCTTGGGGGACTCTGCCTTGTCTAGTTCAACTAGTTTTTCTAGTTTAACTAGTCTGCCTAGTCCTTCTAGGCTTCCCACAAACTCATCAAACATCCACTCCGTATCCGTTGGCCCGGAGCAAGCTTCGGGGTGGAACTGAGCCGAGAACCAAGGATTCGTCTTGTGGCGAATGCCTTCATTCGAGCCGTCGTTCATATTCACAAAGAGCGGCTCCCAATCTTCAGGAAGAGTCGAAGCATCCACAGCATAACCATGATTCTGCGAGGTAATGAAGCATTTGTTAGTTCCCACCATCCGCACAGGCTGGTTATGGCTGCGGTGGCCATATTTCAACTTATAGGTCTTAGCTCCAGCAGCTCTTGCTAAAAGCTGATTGCCAAGACAGATGCCCATGAGGGGCTTTACTTCCTTATTATTTAAAAATGTTCTTATGTGCTCGACGGTCTTGCCACATTGTTCGGGGTCGCCGGGGCCATTGGCAAGAAAAAGGCCGTCGAACTCCAGCTGATTGAAGTCATAATCCCACGGCACGCGAATGACCTCCACGCCCCGCTTCAGCAAGCAGCGGATGATATTCGCCTTCACGCCACAATCCACTAAAACCACCTTCTTAATTGAACATTGACCATTGACCATTGACCATTCAGGATGGTAGGTAATCACTTCCTTGCAGCTCACCTTCTCCACCCAGTTGATGGCACCATAATCTTCCGAGCAATGGTCAATGGTCAATGGTGAATGGTCAATGATAATCCTTCCCCTCATCACCCCGCTTTCCCTGAGCCTTTTGGTGAGTCTTCGTGTATCTATGCCTGTGATGGCTGGAATCTTCTCGCGCTTCAGCCACTCTGCCAACGACTCTTTGGCATTCCAATGGCTGTACTTCTCGCTATAGTCCGCCACAATAAGCCCTTTCACATGAATGCGCTCGCTCTCCATAAATCGAGGAAGAGTGTCCCCCTCGGGGGACGACAGGGGGGCTTCTGGCACCCCATAGTTCCCCACCAGCGGATAAGTAAAGGTCAGTATCTGCCCTGCATAGCTTGGGTCGGTCAGGCTCTCGGGATAGCCGGTCATAGCTGTGTTGAACACCACTTCGCCCACGGCATCTGCCTCGTAGCCAAACGACCAGCCGCAGAACTCTGTGCCGTCATCAAGAATCAGCCTTGCTTCTCGCTTCATTCAATTTTTCACTTTTCATTTTTATTTTTTCACTTTCAATAGGCTTTCTCGTGCACGCCTTTGACGGCTCTTCCGCTTGGGTCGTTCATGTTCTTGAAGGCGGCATCCCATTCCAGGGCGATAGCTGTGGAGCAGGCCACACTTGCTTCCTGGTTCACGCTGCGGGCAGCGGAATCGCTGGGGAAGTGCTCTTCAAAGATACTGCGGTAGTAGTATTCCTCTTTGTTGAGGGGCGGATTGATGGGGAAACGCTCGGCAGCACGAGCCATCTGTTCGTCGGTTACAGCCTCGGAGGTTATCTTCTTCAGCGTGTCAATCCACGAATACCCCACCCCATCGCTGAACTGTTCCTTCTGCCGCCAGACAATCTCCTCGGGCAACATATCTGCAAAGGCCTCGCGCACTATGCGCTTTTCTATTGATTGACCATTGACCATTGACCATTGACCATTTTTAGCGGCGACATTTTTCGTTGATGAATGGTCAATGGTCAATGTTGAATGGTCAATGCCACACATCTTCGCCTCTGGGTTCGTCCTCATGGCCACATCGAGGAACTCTTTGTCGAGGAACGGCACACGCCCCTCCACGCCCCAGGCTGAAAGGCTCTTGTTGGCTCGGAGGCAGTCGTAATAGTGCAGCTTCGAGAGCTTGCGGACGGTCTCCTCGTGGAAAGCCTTTGCGTTGGGTGCTTTGTGGAAGTAAAGGTAGCCGCCAAAAATCTCGTCCGCTCCTTCGCCGCTCAGCACCATCTTAATGCCCATCGACTTGATGACACGTGCCAACAGGTACATCGGCGTAGAGGCACGGACGGTGGTCACGTCGTAGGTCTCGATGAAGTAAATCACGTCGCGAATGGCATCCAGTCCTTCCTGAATGGTGTAGTTTATTTCGTGGTGAACGGTTCCGATGTGCTCGGCCACGAGTCGCGCCTTCTCCAAGTCGGGAGCGCCCTTCAAGCCCACCGCGAAGCTGTGCAGGCGCGGCCAGTAGGCACGTGTCTGCGAGTTGTCCTCTATTCTGTGCTCGCTGAACTTCTCGGCAATAGCAGAGACGACAGAGGAGTCCAGTCCGCCCGAGAGCAGCACGCCGTAAGGCACGTCGCTCATCAGTTGCCGCTTCACAGCCGCCGTCAGCGCATCATGTATTTCCGAAACCGAAGCCGGATTGTCCTTCACAGCATCATAATCGAACCAATCGCGTTGATAATACCTTTCAATTTTTAATTTTTCATTTTTAATTTTTCCCTTGCCATAGGCATAGTGTCCCGGCAGGAAAGGCTCGTACCACTCGCATTCTCCTTCCAGCGCCTTCAGCTCCGAAGCCACATAGATTGTGCCGTCGCTGTCGTAACCTATATAAAGAGGTATCACGCCAATGGGGTCGCGGGCAATCAGGAACGCATCCCTCTCCTCGTCGTAAAGGACAAAGGCGAAGATACCGCTCAAGCTCTCCAACATCCCACAAATCTGCTCGTGAGTGAAAAGGTTCCCCTCTCCCACGGGAGAGGGGTTAGGGGTGAGGCTTCTATATAGCGCCAATATCACCTCGCAGTCGCTTCCTGTCTGGAAGTCGTACTGCCCGGCATAGCGGCGACGAATCTCCTGATGATTGTATATCTCGCCGTTGACGGCCAGCACCTGGCGGCAGTCCGGGCTATATAGCGGCTGCCCTCCGCTTTCGGGGTCAACTATGGAAAGACGCTCATGGGCAAGGATGGCCGAGCCGCCACAATATATTCCGCTCCAGTCGGGACCGCGGTGACGTATCTTATGGCTCATTCGCAAAGCCTTTTGTCGCAGCTCAGGAGTCTGCTGCTTTACCTTTAGGATTGAAACTATTCCACACATAATGACATTTACTATTTGACGATTTATTATTTACTATTTACATACATCTCGAATTGCACGGCAAAGATAATATATTTTGCAATTAAACACAAGGAAATCGGAGCAGAATGTTACCGTTCGGCTTCGTTTTCTTGATTTATGTCATTTTTTTCGGCAAATCCCTTTCAATATGAAGACAAATAGTTGCAAGGCTGACGAGGTACTCCACTTAGTGGTTTGCCTTATAGAGGAAGATTAACACACCAGACCGTCTCAGCGTCTCAGTAAAAAAAAGGATACCATCTACATCGGAAATCTCTCTTATATTACTTATAACTTATTAATAATTAAATATATATAATATATAATATATATAAGGGAGAGATGTGGATACCCCTTTAAAAACAATTGAGACGCTGAGACGCTGAGACACCGAACAGCTTCAATAGTCTTTAACTCTCTATAAAGCAATAGATTATAACGCATTTGGAAGGACTTCCGAGGTGTTCACCCGTCTCAGATTACCTCAAAAATCCCCTCTTTTAGGCCTCAAAAAACGTGTTTGAGACGCTTGTTCCGATGCTTTTTCCTATATTTTGCGCACAAATCAGCGACAAGGAATTACAGCATCTTGACCTCACATAGAAGGGAAAATGCGGCAAGATGGCCATTTAGGTGGCAGAAAGAGGGGGAGAAAACACACTACGTTGAGATTCGTAACACATACTGATGCGTTACCCAACACAGGCAGATGCGTTGGCGGACACACGCTGGTGCGTTTTTCCTCTTAGCAAGAAACAGAAAACTATACGTGTATAAACAGCAAACTACACGTGTATAGTTTGGCATTTATACACGCATAGTTTGCAAACATATATGCACGGAAAAAGCCCTCTTATAGCACAAGCGAACAGCCCGTCTGTAGGCTATCCGCTTGTGTTAATTTTCTTTATGTGTCCGTCTCGGTGGTACTAAATGTCTCTCTCCGTTATTGTTGGTGGTTGTGTTGTCGGGTGGTTACTTCTTGTATTTCTTGCTGAACAGGTCGGAATGTGTGCCTGTATTGAGCATGACGAGGATAAGCTCCTGATCGTGCTGCTCCCAAATGAGGAGCCAGTTGGGCTGGATGTGGCACTCCCACTGACCCTTGCGGTCGCCGTGAAGCACATGGGGGAGGTACTCGGCTGGAAGCTTGCCCTCGGTGGAAAGAATGCGGATGACCGTACGCAGCTGCTCCATATCATAGCCGCGACGCTCGCAAAGCTTCATCTGGTGCTTGAATTCGCCAGTAAACTTAATACTGTACATGGCTATTTCTCCTCTAAACACTGTCTGAACAAATCGTCCACATCCTTAGCCTCATATACGCGCCCCTCGTCAAGGTCGCACAGCGAAAGTTCATAGGCCGAGTAGAGTTTGCGGCGACGGGGAACGGTAATCTTACCCACTCCCTTGAGAAGGCTGATGGCCTTCTTAATGTCCTTGAGCATCGCCATATTTTCGATATTCACCAGTATCTGTCCTTCTGCGGGAATTGCTGCTGCGTTTGCCATAATCTTCATCTTTGTTAATTGCGTATATGAATATCAAATACGTATTTATAATGTCTTTCTGCCTGCAAAGATACACAATTTTTCTAAACCCCTGTCGCCTTACCCCACATTTTTAATATATATTGAGCGAGTATGCATAGAAAAAGCCCTCTTATAGCAAAAACGGACAGCTCCGTCTATTGGCTATCCGCTTGTGTTACCATACTATACCTTTATGACCGCTACGCCATCTCTCGCCTCATCCGGCAATCGCAGCCTGGATGAAACTCATAAAAAGAGGATGCGGATGCAGAACCGTCGAGCTGTATTCGGGGTGGAACTGCGTGCCGATGTACCACTTCTTGTCTGGTATCTCGACAATCTCCACGAGGTTCGTGTCAGGATTGATGCCCACGCATTTCATCCCTGCCTTCTCGTATTCCTCCTGATACTTGTTGTTGAACTCGTAACGATGGCGGTGCCTTTCCTTGATTAAACATTGACCATTGACCATTGACCATTGAGAATTAGCTACCGCCGTATATGCTTGAAGAGCCTTACTCCCCTCCTTTAACTTACACTCATACGCTCCAAGCCTCATCGTGCCACCCAATTGCGTAATGGTCTTCTGCTCTTCCATGAGGTCAATTACGTTATAGACCACTTGTTCATCCACCTCACGGCTGTTCGCGCCCTCGTAGCCAAGCACATTCCTCGCGAACTCTATCACCATCATTTGCATACCGAGACAGATGCCGAAGCTCGGAATGTCGTGGGTTCGCGTGTATTCTGCGGCAAGGATTTTGCCTTCGATACCTCGCTGGCCGAAGCCCGGACAAATCACGATACCCTGCAGCCCGCTCAGTTTCTCGCCCACGTTCTGACTGGTTATTTCCTCGCTGTTCACGAAGTGCAACTTAGCTTTCACGTCATTATAGATGCCAGCCAGGTTCAGACTCTCGCGAATGCTCTTGTAGGCGTCCTGCAGGTCGTATTTACCGACCAAGCCGATGTGTACCTCAAGTGTGGCGTTTCTCTGCTTGTCAAGGAATTCACGCCACGGCTTCATGGCGGGTGTCTCGCCCACGGGAATGCCTATCTTACGCATAATTGCAGCATCAAGTCCCTGCTTCTGCATATTCACCGGCACCTCGTAGATGCTGGGCATATCCTCGCTCTGCACCACACACTCCAAGTCCACGTTACAGAATGAAGCCACCTTCATACGTATGGAGTCATCAAGGTGGCGTTCGGTACGGAGGACGAGAATGTCAGGCTGGATACCCATACCCTGCAACTCTTTCACGCTGTGCTGTGTGGGCTTGGTCTTCAGTTCGTCGGCAGCTTTCAGGTAGGGCACATAGGTCAGATGCACGCACACAGCTTTTCTGCCAAGTTCCCATCGCAGCTGACGGATGGCTTCCATAAACGGCGCACTCTCAATATCGCCAATCGTGCCGCCAACTTCGGTTATCACGAAATCGAAAGCCTCTCCCCCTTCCCCTCTCCCGTGGGCGAGGGGAGTTCCGTCCGTCAGGTTCCCTTCTCTCTTAAAGTTCCCCTCGCCCACGGGAGAGGGGTTAGGGGTGAGGCCGGGGTTAGGGGGCTGCCTCAGCATCCTCCTCTTTATCTCATCCGTGATGTGAGGCACCACCTGAATAGTCTTACCCAAATAGTCACCGTGGCGCTCGCGGTCAATAACGGTCTTGTAGATGCGGCCCGTGGTGATAGAGTTGTTGCGGGTGGTACGAATGCCCGTAAAACGCTCGTAGTGGCCGAGGTCGAGGTCGGTCTCGAAACCATCCTCCGTCACATAGCATTCACCGTGTTCATAGGGATTGAGTGTTCCAGGGTCGATATTGATGTAGGGGTCGAACTTCTGAATCGTGACCTTGTAGCCGCGAGCCTGCAGCAACTTGCCGATACTGGCGGAAATGATACCCTTGCCCAGCGAGGAGACCACGCCGCCCGTGACGAAGATATAGTTAGTGTTCATAATTGGTATTATTTAATTGCGTTATTACGACTCTCATACCAACTGACGAAAGCCTCGTTGACGCGACAAATGCCGCCCGGAGTTGGATAATCGCCCGTGAAGTACCAATCGCCATGATGTTTCGGAATGGCTGTGTGCAAACCTTCTATGCTTTGGAAGACAAGTTCTATCGGCGCTTCCATACCCTCAGGCCTCATCATCTCCACCATCTTCTCGTTTATCTCTTCGACAGAGAACGGCTTGTAGATGGCTTGAACGAAGTTACATTTTTCATTTTTAATTGTTAATTTTTCATTTTTGCAGGCCTCATAAGTATCCACTATCACTTGCCACATTCCCCTCTCTTCCAGCAGAGCGATAGCGGCTCGGAAGGCACAGAGTTCTTCGAGTCGGGCCATATCGATACCATAGAAGTCGGGATAGCGAACCTGCGGCGAACTGCTCACCATCACTATCTTTTTGGGGTGCAGGCGGTCGAGAATCTTGAAGATGCTCTCCTTCAGAGTTGTGCCGCGCACAATTGAGTCGTCTATGATAACGAGATTGTCCTTGTAGGGTTCCAGACAGCCGTAAGTGACGTCATAAACATGAGCCGCAAGATCGTTACGGGCACCTGCTTCTGTGATGAACGTCCGCAGCTTGATGTCCTTCCAAGCCACCTTTTCTGTCCGCACGTCCAGCCCCTGCCTGCGAAAGCCCTCCACCATTCCGTAGAAAGCCACCTCTGCTGTGTTGGGGATAAACGAGAACACGGTGTGCTCGGTATCAAGGTCAACGGCTCGGAGAATGGGCTTCGTCAATTGTTCGCCCAGCCGTTTGCGCTCTTGATAAATCTCACAATCCGAGCCACGACTGAAGTAGATACGCTCGAAGCTACATTGGTAGTCACCCTTCTGCGGAAGAATGATGTCGGTCTTCGCTTCTCCGTGCCTGCTCACAATAAGAGCCTGACCGGGAGGAATCTCTTGGACTTGGTCGGCAGAAAGGTCGAAAGTGGTCTGCAGGACTGGTCGCTCGCTTGCCACAGCCACAATCTCGTCGTCCTGATAGTAGAACGCAGGCCGAATGCCCCAAGGGTCGCGGACGGCAAACATCTCGCCGCTGCCCGTCAGACCGCAGAGCACATAGCCTCCGTCGTAATCGGGAAGAGCACTTCGCAACACTCGGCTAATGTCCACATGGTCGTCAATATAGCGAGTGATGTCGAGGTCTTGAAGTCCGATTCGCTTGGCGGCATTAAAGTTGCGCTCCACCTCGCGGTCGAGCCTGTGCCCCATCCATTCAAGCGTGATATAACTGTCGCCGAACATACGAGGCGACTGCCCTTGCTGGACAATCTTCTCGAATATCTCGTCGATATTCGTCATATTGAAATTGCCGCAAAGACACAGGTTCTTCGCCCGCCAATTGTTGCGACGAAGGAAGGGATGAATGTATTGCAGACCGCTCTTGCCAGTGGTCGAGTAGCGCAGGTGGCCCATAAACAATTGACCATTGAACATTGAACATTGACCATTATTGACTGCGCAATCATCGAATTCATCGGAGCAATGGTCAATGGTCAATGGTGAATGGTCAATGGCATTAAATACCTTCGTAATCGCCTCCTTGCCTTCAGCCCTTTCGCGGAACATATACTCCTCTCCAACTGGAGCTGACATGTTGACACAAGCGATACCTGCGCCCTCCTGACCGCGATTGTGCTGCTTCTCCATCATGAGATACAGCTTGTTCAAGGCATAGTGCCGCGTGCCATACTTCTCTTGATAGTACGACACAGGCCTCAGCAAGCGAATCATCGCCACACCACATTCATGTTTCAGCTCTTCCATCGTCTGAATTATTTTATTCCACAGTTACACTCTTTGCGAGGTTGCGTGGACGGTCAACATCCTTGCCCTTGCAAACGGCAATGTGATAGGCAAGGAGTTGGAGGGGAATAGAAGCGATGAGAGGCTGGAAGCATTCCATCGTCTCGGGCAATTCGATGACATGGTCGGCAAGACGGCGAATCTGTTCATCGCCGGCAGTAACGAGGGCTGTGACACGTCCGCCTCTGGCTCTCACTTCCTGTATGTTGCTGATAACTTTTTCGTAGAGCTTGTCGTGCGTAGCAATGACAAAGACGGGCATTTCCGAGTCAATGAGGGCAATAGGACCATGCTTCATTTCCGCTGCAGGATAGCCCTCAGCGTGTATGTACGAGATTTCCTTCAGCTTCAACGCACCTTCGAGGGCCACAGGATAGTTGTAGCCGCGCCCGAGATAGAGGCAGTTCTTGGCATAGGTAAAGATGGGAGCCAGTCGCTCTATCTGCTCGTTGGTCTTCAATGCCTCCTCCATCTTTTCAGGAATCAACGTCAGTTCCTTCACCATTTCCTTATAGAGGTCGCCAGGAATGGTGCGGCGCTCGTTGGCCAAGCAAAGAGCAAGCATCGACAAAACGGTTACTTGTCCCGTAAAGGCTTTGGTGGAAGCAACACCGATTTCAGGGCCGACATGAATATAGACGCCCGAAGAGGTCTGACGTGGGATGCTGGCTCCGATGGCATTGCAAACGCCGAAGACAAAAGCTCCTGCTTTGCGGGCCAGTTCGATAGCTGCCAGAGTGTCGGCTGTCTCACCGCTTTGCGAGATGGCAATCACGACATCATCGGGATAGATGACAGGGTCGCGATAACGGAACTCAGAGGCATACTCCACTTCAACGGGTATGCGACACAGGTTCTCGAAGAGCTGCTTGCCGATGAGACCTGCGTGCCAACTTGTGCCACAAGCCACGATGACGATACGACGAGCGCCTGCCAACTTCTCGCGATAATCGATGACAGCACTAAGGGTAACATTATCGCCGTCCACGTTGATACGGCCTCGCATACAATTGCGCAGGCAGTCGGGTTGCTCGAATATCTCCTTCAGCATAAAGAAGGGATAGCCGCCCTTCTCCAATTGACCGATAGTGACGTCTATCTGCTTCACCTTCGGGTGCTGCTCCTCATTCTCTACGTTCACAACCTTCAGTTCTTTGCCCAATTGCAGGACGGCAATATCACCATCGTTCAGATAAACCACCTTGTCGGTATATTCGGCAATAGGACTTGCGTCAGACGCCAAGTAGAAGTCGCCATCGGTACCGAGACCCACAACAAGCGGGGAGCTTTGACGGGCACAAATAATCGTATCGGGGTGCTCCCGGTCGAGGATGGCAATGGCGTAAGCACCAATGACTTGCTGCAAAGCCACCTGAACGGCTTCGAGCAGAGGAAGGTCGTTGCTGAGCATAATGTGCTCCACGAGTTGCACCAGCACTTCGGTATCTGTAACGCTCTTGAACTGAATGCCGCGAGCCACGAGGTTCTCCTTGATGGTCGCGTAGTTCTCAATAATGCCGTTGTGTATGAGCGCCAGCCGCCCCGAAGCCGAGTAATGCGGATGGGCGTTGGTGCTGTTGGGTTCGCCATGAGTGGCCCATCGGGTATGAGCGATACCGGCACAGCCGCTCGTGTCTTTCTCTTCACAAAAAGCCATCAGGTCGGCCACTTTGCCCTTGGCTTTATATACGTTCAGGCCGCCTTTGTCGTCAATCAAGGCTACGCCTGCACTATCATAACCACGATACTCCAGTCGCTGAAGTCCTTTAATCAAAATGGGATAAGCTTTCTTTTTACCAATATAACCTACAATTCCACACATAATATACAATACATTTTATTATAAATCGGTGCAAAGGTACAGCAATTTGTCGTTACACGCAACCGTTATCTTTCTTTTTGTTGAAAGAACTGAATGTTTTATTGACATATATCAAATTCAAGGGCTAAAAGATGTCATTTTGCTTGCGTTTATGCCTTGTTTCTCGTCTTTTTGTCATACCTTTGCAGCCGAAACATTGCAATGTGACAATAGGACGCTCATTATTTAACACATTTAGTTATGAAGAAGATTGAAGCAATCATCAGGAAAACAAAGTTCGAGGATGTGAAGGAAGCATTACTCAATTCGGACATCAACTGGTTTGAGTATCACGACGTGCACGGTATTGGGCAGAGCCGACAGGAACGCATCTACCGTGGTGTGCAGTATTCAACGGATGTCATTGAGCGCGTGGCACTTACGATTGTTTGTCGCGACCAGTTTGTCGAGCCAACCGTGAAGGTGATTATTGACACAGCCCAAACAGGCGAGGTTGGCGACGGACGCATCTTCGTGAGCGATATGATTGACACTTGGAGCATTCGCACAGGCGAACACGGCGACACCGTATTGAGAGACAAAAAGTAGAGGCCCCTTCCCAACCTCCCCAAAAGGGAGGAGTTGATACCAAATATAATTTCAGACCCCACGCCCTGCGACGGTCTTCCCCCTCGGGGGATTTGAGGGGGCATTACAATTATGAACGAAATAGCTTTATCATTAGATACTGTTTGGATGTTGTTGGCTGCTATGCTGGTATTCTTTATGCAGCCGGGCTTTGCGCTGTGCGAAGCAGGTTTCACTCGCGGCAAGAACACCGCCAACATTCTCTTCAAGAACTTCGTTGACTTTATGTTCGGCTCGCTGCTGTTCTGGTTCGTTGGCTTCGGCTTTATGTTCGGAAGCGAAGGGGCAGGCTTCATTGGAGCGCCCAATTTTGGCGACCTCTCTTTCTATAAAGGCGAATTGCCCGTAGAAGGTTTCCTCATCTTCGAGACCGTCTTCTGTGCCACCTCAGCGACGATTGTCAGCGGCGCAATGGCAGAGCGTACGAAGTTCTCGATGTACGTCATTTATAGTGCTTGTATTTCTCTGCTCATCTACCCCATCGAAGGCCATTGGACTTGGGGCGGCGGATGGCTCTGTAATGATGCTACAGACAGCTTTATGATGCGAACTTTTGGAGAAGTGTTCCACGACTTTGCAGGCTCGGCCATCGTGCATAGTGTGGGCGGAGTTTTGGCTCTGATAGGAGCGCTGGCCCTGGGTGCCCGCCGCGGCAAATACGGAAAGGACGGCAAGAGCAGGGCTATCCCTGGTCACTCGCTGACCTTGGCTGCCTTGGGTGTTTTCATCCTGTGGATGGGCTGGTTTGGCTTCAATCCGGGTTCGCAATTGGCAGCCTCTGGAGCCGTTAACCGCACGGCCATCTGCCACGTGTTCCTGACCACCAATCTTGCTGCTGCGGCAGGCGGAGTGGCGACGATGTTCATCACATGGATAAAGTATAAAAAGCCTTCGCTCTCGCTGACGCTGAACGGCGTGCTGGCTGGTCTTGTGGGCATCACCGCCGGTTGCGACCTCGTCTCGCCAGTAGGAGCAGTCATCATCGGCCTGATTTGCGGCACAGTATTGGTCTTCTCTATTGAGTTCATCGACCATTGCCTGCACATCGACGACCCTGTAGGTGCATCTTCCGTTCATGGTGTTTGCGGCATTCTGGGCACATTGCTGACGGGCCTGCTCTCCACCACCAATGGTGCCCTGTACGGTCACGGCTGGGGCTTCTTCGGAGCCGAGTGCTTTGGCATCCTGGTCATTGACCTCTGGGCAGCCGCATGTGGCTTTGTTCTTTTCTATGGAATTAAAAAACTGCATGGCCTCCGCGTTCCTGCCCGCATCGAGGATGAAGGCTTGGACATCTACGAGCACGGAGAAACGTGCTACAACTAAATGAAGAATGAAAAAATAAGAATGAAGAATGAAATTATGAAGAAGATAATATTGATTCTCCTGTCTGTAGCGAGTGTAGCTACGGCAGGAGCACAGGACAAGGCAAATCTAATAATGGGCATCGACTTCGTCAACCAATACATTTGGCGCGGTCAGGACTTGGGAAATGTGAGCCTGCAACCCACTCTGGGCGTAGAATGGAAGGGCCTGAGCTTCTCGACTTGGGGGAGCGTGGGGTTTACCAAAGACGACACAAAGGAGCTGGATTTCACGCTGGCCTACAGCAAGAAAGGCTTCAATGTCGGCGTGACCGACTATTGGTTCTCGCAGGGCAATTACTTCCAGTACAAAGCCCACAAGACCACACACATCTGGGAGGCAAATGTCGGCTATGACTTCGGCTTCCTCTCTGTACAATGGTTTACCAATTTCGCTGGTAATGACGGTACCCATAATGACAAACGCGCCTATAGCAGTTACTTCGAGCTGAAGGCTCCGTTTCATTTCCTAACCATCGACTGGGAGGCTACTTTCGGAGCCGTCCCCTACGCAACCACCAGCTACAACGCCAATGGCTTCTGCGTCACAAACGTTGGTCTTCGAGCCACCAAGGACTTCCTCATCAAGCAGAAGTACCACTTGCCCGTCTTCGTTGGTCTGACCGCCAATCCCCGCAACGAGAAAGTCTATATCCTCTGCGGCGCAGGCTTCCATCTGTAAAATGCCTCTCTCTCAAATGACAAGGTCACATTTGTCATTTTGTCACAAAGAAAAGGCGGCTAAATTGCCGCCTTTATTGTTTATTGCTCTTCTCAATGTCTCCTTTACCTGCGTTTGCGGGGATACACATAAGTTTTCTTAATTCTTCTATAGCCATAGTTATGCCCTTTTTCCTCTGCAAATTTACGAATTCTCTTTCAAAAAACAAGGAAATGGGCTTCAATTTGACCAAAAACGGTCCAAATTTGGCAGGGTGGTGTGTCTGTTGGCGTCATTTTGGACGAAAAATTTTAACATTTCAAAATGGCAAAAATGGCTGATAGAGGGGCGAAAGAGCCAATTTCGCGTGGTTTTTGACTATTTTGAGGCACATTTTCGGCTGAATTTACTTCGTGGTCAGGGATTGTTGTTAGAAGCGTATTCTCATTTTCAGCAAGTTATGACAAAGAAATAACAAAGTAACAAAATAACAATGTTATTCCGAGAGAAGAGCAAAGGTCACTATTACTATATTTATTAGGTATTGTTGTTATTATATATAATATATAAGCGAGAGGGGGTACTGTCTTTGAGTAACAATGTTACTTTGTTACTTTGTTACTTTTGTTAGCAAACCGCTGCTGAAAGGGGATTCTAAGTCTTTTAGACTTAACGGAAATTCTAAAACTCATTTTAAGGCACCTCTGAGCTCGTTTCTCGGCTCGGGAGTACTAGTATCCACCGAAGGGGAGAAAATCGATTCTGGAGCGTTCTAGGGACATTTTTGAGGGTGTCTGGATTTCTTGGCACAGACGGAAAACATCTCTCGCCTCGAAAAGGAACTTTTTGTTCAATCTTTCAAGGTGCCCGAATGACGATTGCCAATCCTGCTGATTTGCCGATGTGAAGTTGCCAGAATGGTTGTGTGCTATGAAAAAATCTTTTCTTTGTGGGAGATGTTTGCTCCTGTCAATCCTGCGACCCGTGCTTCATCGGCGATGATGGGCAGTGAAAATGAAATCGTAACACGTTAAAATGGTCAACGCTCCACGTGAACTTTGCCTATTTAACACGTTTGAAGTTTCGGGAGTTATAAAATGAAGTTATAATAGGGAGTTATAATAAGGAGTTATGAAGAGCCATTACTATTGAAGTGCGTCAAAACAGGCTGCCAAAACATTCGGCCCATTATAACTCCCCGTCTTAACTCCTTTTCTTAACTCCTTATCATAACTTCCGAAAGTTAAGTAACACGTTAAAATCGCTTTCCGCGCCTTAGGGGTGCGCCTTCTTGCGCTCCATTGGCGCTCAGGCGCAGGCGGAAGGTGCTAAAGCATCCAAGAAATTCACTGCCTGTGTTTTGTGTGCTGTAACAAAATAACAAAGTAACATTGTTATTCTGAGAGATATAGTTCCTCTCTTTCAGGGTGGCTTTTCTGTGTCATTGTGAAACGTGGAAGGACGGATTTCTTGCTTTATGTCAAGAAAAACATAAAAATTCAAACAAAAAGTATGCCTTTTCTTGCATACAACTATACTATGTGCTACCTTTGCGACTGAAAACATTACAAATTGACAGTTCAACTTTAAATGACCGTCAAAATGGCACAGAAGATTCGTTTCACTAAGATGCATGGTGCTGGCAACGACTACATCTACGTTGACACATCATTATATAATATAAAGGACCCTGCGGCTGCTGCCATCGCCTGGAGCGACAGGCACACGGGCATCGGAAGCGACGGGCTGGTGCTCATCGGACGCAGCCCCATCCCCGAAGCGGACTTCACGATGCGCATCTTCAACGCCGACGGCTCGGAAGCTATGATGTGCGGAAATGCCAGCCGCTGCATTGGCAAATATCTCTATGAGAAGGGGCTGACGGACAAGACTGAGATTCGTTTGCTCACGCTCTCAGGCGTGAAAGTGCTCAGCCTCACCCCCGACCCCTCTCCAAAGGGCGAGGGGAACTTTAAGGGCGAGGGGAAAAGAATTATTAAAAGTGTCACCGTGGATATGGGTGAGCCTGTCTTTGAGGACGAGAACCTATACCAGCCTCTCCCTTCCTTAGAGAGTGGGATGTTTGTATCCATGGGCAACCCTCACTATGTTATTTTTGTTGGCGATGCGGAACTCTCTGATGTCACAAGCAGAGGCTCGCGACTGGAACACCATGCTGCGTTTCCCCAGCGCTGCAATATCGAATTTGCCGAAATGCGTCCTGACGGCATTCGAGTGCGCGTTTGGGAACGTGGCAGTGGTATCACAATGGCTTGCGGAACAGGTGCTTGCGCAACGGCTGTAGCAGCCTGCAAGCAGGGAAAGGCAGGTCGCAAGAGCCGCATCATCATGGACGGCGGCACACTTGAAATAGAGTGGCGCGAAGCTGACAATCATGTCTATCTGAGCGGCCCGGCAGAGTTCGTTTTCGAAGGGGAAATTGAACTATCAGAATAATCAAAGTATTCAGAACACTCAGGAAACAATGATTAACAAAAACTTCTTGAACCTGTCGAACAACTATTTGTTTGCGGAGATTGCGCGGAAGGTGCAGGCTTTCAAGGCAGAGAACCCGAAGGCACAGATAATTAGCCTGGGCATTGGCGATGTAACACAACCACTCTGCCCTGCTGTGGTGGAGGCTTTGCACAAGGCTGCCGACGAGATGGCTGTGGCTGCCACGTTTCGCGGCTATGGCCCCGAGCAGGGTTATGATTTCCTTCGAAATGCTATTGTTGAGAACGACTTCAAGGCGAGAGGCATAGACATTGATGCAGACGAAATCTTTGTGAGCGACGGCGCCAAAAGTGACACAGGCAACTTCCAAGAGTTGCTTTCGGCGGATTGTGTGGTGGCTGTCACCGACCCCGTCTATCCCGTCTATGTGGATTCCAACATTATGGCTGGCCGCCGCATCGTGAAACTGCCTTGCACGGCAGAAAATGGCTTTATACCTGAGGCCCCCCTCTTATCCTCTTTGAAGGAGGATGGGAAGGGGCTTGTCATTTTTCTCTGCTACCCGAACAATCCGACAGGAACGGTTCTCTCTCGCTCAGAACTTAAGAAGTGGGTGGATTATGCCCTCGCCAATGACGCGCTCATCTTCTATGATGCGGCTTATGAAGCCTTCATCCAGCACGACGACATTCCGCACAGCATCTACGAGATTGAGGGTGCCAAGCGGTGTGCTGTCGAGTTCCACAGCTTCTCGAAAACGGCTGGCTTCACGGGTGTCCGCTGCGGATATACTGTTGTTCCGAAAGACTTGCCTGCGCCATTCAATTCTCTTTGGAACCGCCGCCAATGTACGAAATTCAACGGCACGAGCTATCTTTCGCAAAGAGCAGCAGAAGCCATCTACACGCCCGAAGGCAAGCAACAGGTAAAGGCTACCATCAATTATTATATGGAGAATGCGCGGGTTATGCGCGAGGCTCTGACAGACATGGGGTTCAAGGTTTATGGCGGCGAAGATGCTCCCTACCTATGGGTCAGCACGCCAAACAATATGACTTCTTGGGA
>JAEEGL013632960.1_pt1 | contig 17115 bp, 19 predicted proteins | sample 9134231 | NCBI WGS metagenome assembly JAEEGL01 (sample SAMN16246548, study PRJNA631951) | gut metagenome | biome: gut microbiome; feature: rumen; material: fiber-attached | host: Bos | place: Iran: Karaj | collected 2018-10
CAGGCCAGCAGTCGAGAATACACTGCACACGCCTTGCCGGAACAAAGGCAGACAACTGGTATCTCCGTCAGTCTCCCCAGGTGCTCGGTCTCCAGTTCGTTGACGACATCAGACGTGCAGACAGAGACAACGCTATCGACCTCTATATCGGCGAGGACTATATGGACGTACTCGCGGAGGGCGCATGGCAGAACATCTTCAAGGTAAAGCCCGACGTATTCACCGTTGAGGAGAAGAAGAAGTGGCTCGCTACAATGAAGGGCGTTTCCCTCGGCTCCGACGCGTTCTTCCCCTTCGGCGACAACATCGAGCGCGCACACCGCAGCGGCGTTGAGTTCATCGCGCAGCCCGGCGGCTCTATCCGTGACGACAACGTTATCGAGACCTGCAACAAGTACGGCATCGTAATGTCGTTCACAGGCATAAGACTGTTCCACCACTGATATCTTTATGGTAAATGTTTTTTTCAGCGGCTCTGGAGAAGGCTCAGCAAGAACTTTCAGTCAAGAGCTTGGCATTAAAGGTGAATACTATACCAATGCTCCCCTTTTTCTTCACGCAGGAAATATAAAAGACCCATTTGTATATAAAACAAGAAAGTATCTGTATGAGCTTGACGATTGTGCCAGTTGGCAATCAATTGAAATAAAAAGGTTCAAAAAAAATACAACAGCAAGCAAAGACATTTGTTTATGGTATTCGACCAAAGATACCGACGAATATCTCGGTATGCTTGCAACTCTCGACTATTTTTCGGACAAGGACAAAAATATATGGCTGTGTAATTATTCCGATATATGCACTGCAATGCCGTATATTGACCTTGTTAAAGAACCTTTTACTCCACCTGAGCGTCATATCATCACCGCAGAAGAACATGAACGATACGCTGTTGAGTGGCACAAGTTACAGGAAACAAATGCCCCGCTTCGTATACTCAAGGACGGAAAGATCACTGACTTTCCAGAAAACTATATAGATGAGCATATCTTTGAGATTGCAGGTAACAAAGAAATACGTATTGGTGTAATATGTGGCGAAATACTTGCAAACTTTCTGCCGCGTATGCTTGTTTTCACCGAATACAGAATACACCAATTGATAGAAATGGGCGAGTTTGTCATAATAAAGCAAGGTATGACCGACGCGGTTATAGGCGGACCTGCCAAATATTTCTCCTATTCGGTGATAAAACGAACTGAAAGGAGCGCACAATGAGCTTCTGCAAGGATATATACCCCGACCTGTACGAATATCTGCGCAACAAGAAAGGCGTGGAGATCGACTATCAGGAGCAGTGGGGCTGGACGCGGTTCAAGCTGCGCGATAAGATGTTCGCGGCGATCTGCGCCGACGGAACTGACGATGCTCTGCTCAACATAAAGGCGCCCCCGGATTACAATGACACTATCCGTCGGCTCCATGAGGACATCAACGAAGGATACTATATGAATAAACAGCACTGGAACAGCGTGAAGCTCACGGGCTCCGTGCCGTATGAGGTAGTCCGGGATATGTGCGACCGCGGCTACAACGAAGTACTGCGCCATTTCCCGAAAAAGGTGCAGCACGAGATACTTGAAGACATCTGGGCATAGGAGGAACTGAAAATGGATATACTCGTAGTAGGCGGCGGCGGCCGCGAACACGCGGTGATAAAGGCTCTGGCGGCTTCCCCGAAGATCGGGAGGATATACTGCGCCCCCGGCAACGGCGGCATCTCGAAGCTGGCGGAGTGCTTCCCCGTAAAGGCTACGGACATCGACGGCATGGTGGCACTTGCCGAAAAACTGCGCCCCGACTTCGTGTTCGTCACACCCGACGACCCGCTTGTAATGGGAATGGTCGATAAGCTGAACGAAAAGGGATTCAGGACTTTCGGCCCCCGCGCCGACGCTGCGATACTCGAAGGCAGCAAGGTGTTCTCCAAGGCGCTGATGAAGAAGTACGGCATTCCCACCGCTGCGTATGAGACATTCACCGACGCAGACAAGGCGATAGCCTACATAAAAGCTCAGAACTCCTACCCCGCTGTTATCAAGTGCGACGGTCTGGCACTCGGAAAGGGCGTTATCATAGCGCAGAACGAGCAGGAAGCCATAGACGCGGTGAACTCGATGCTGCTTGACGGCAAGTTCGGCAAGAGCGGCAGCGAGATCGTTATCGAGGAATTCATGACAGGCCCCGAGGTGACCGTCCTCGCGTTCACTGACGGAAAGACCGTAAAGCCCATGGTCTCTTCAATGGATCACAAGCGCGCAAATGACGGCGATGAAGGCCTCAATACCGGCGGCATGGGCACCATAGCTCCGAATCCGCTCTATACGAAGGCTTACGCCGACGAGTGCATGGAAAAGATATTCATACCCACCATAGAAGCTATGCAGAAGGAAGGCAGACCCTTCAAGGGCTGTCTGTACTTCGGACTTATGCTCACTCCCGACGGTGCGAAGGTAGTCGAGTACAACTGCCGCTTCGGCGATCCCGAAGCCCAGGTGGTACTGCCGCTGCTCAAGACAGATCTCGTCGATATAATCGAGGCGATCTGGGAAGAAAAGCTGGACAGGCTGGACATCGAATGGTACAGCGGAGCCTGCGCCTGCGTGGTAATGGCAAGCGGCGGATATCCGCAGAAGTATGAGACCGGAAAGCCCATAAGCGGCTTCAACGCGGACGGACAGCCCGACAGCGGCAAAGCCTACGTTTATCACGCGGGAACAAAGCTGGAAAACGGCACGTTCCTCACCGCAGGCGGCAGAGTCCTGGGCGTTACCGCGACCGCGGACGATCTTCAGACAGCACTTGACAAGGCTTATGAGGCTGTTTCGGAGATAAATTTCGACGGCGCTCATTTCCGCAGGGACATCGGTCACAGAGCATTGGGAATAAAATAACAGAATACCTGCAACCTTTTTCCGTTCCGCGCGGTGTTATAGGTGAAAGCACCCTGAACACAGCAAAGAAAGGAAGAACGCAGATGAAGAAAACATACAGATTTTTCACGACCCTTGCCGCAGCGGCGGCTATCATGACCGCGGCGGCCTGCTCCGGCGGAAATACCGGCAGTATAACGACATCAGCCACCGAAGCTCCAGCTGTCACCACGGCGGCTCCCGAGACCACTACTACAACTGCGGCCGCGACTACTACGGCATCCGGAACTGCCGCGGCACCGGAGACAAGCAAAACCGAACTAACTTCAATGATGCCGGTGGTGATACCCGATGAAACGGACGCGATCGGCACAGAAGTCGCGATATCCGGTTCGGGCGAACCCGGCGATATTACCGAGGTGCTGCCTGTCGAAATACCAGGCGGCGAAGAAGGCTCCGCAGATGTGGACGTCTTCAGCTCCGGGGGCGCGATGCTGGCAGCAGCCGTGACCGACGGCGAAGAGCCTGACGTTCCCGCAAAGCAGGACGGCTACGGCTACAAGGTATTCATCTTCTCCGTGGAACCCGGAACACCGAAGGACAAGGTCAGCGGGCTGTGCTCCGACCTCGGGCTCACGGTGGTCTACGACTATGAGAACTTCGATATGTATGCCGTTTCGGCAGATGAGCCTCTCGCCGAGGACGCTGCGGAACAGCTCATGGAGAAGATCGAGAACTACGAATTCATATTAATGGTTGAACCCGACAGCGCCGTAAGTCTCGCAGGCGCCGAGGTGCAATAAATAACTGCTGACGGGGAGGCAGGACAATTCCCCGGGCGAGTTCGCAAAATCCTCGCTGCCGCTTATGCGGCGAACAAAACTACGAAAGGAAAAAGAGGGCATACTATGCCTTCGGATAAGTTAAATGAAAGAAAAGATAATATTCATCACACACGCGGCACTTATCGCCGCACTGTACACGGTACTCACACTCACGGCAGGCGCTTTCGGCCTCGCGAACGGAGCCATACAGCTCCGCTTCTCCGAGGCTCTGACTATCCTGCCGTATTTTACTCCCGCAGCAATACCCGGCCTGTTCATCGGCTGCATCGTTTCCAACATACTGACAGGCTGCGTTATATGGGACATCGTTTTCGGCAGCATCGCGACACTTATCGGCGCGATCGGGACATACTATCTGAGCAGAAAAGTGAGCAAGTGGCTCGCACCCGTTCCGCCCATTCTCGCAAACACCCTTATAATCCCCTTTGTGCTCCAGTACGCTTACGGCGCTGAAGACGGACTGCTGTTCCTCATGCTGACGGTCGGCGCAGGCGAGATACTCTCCTGCGGCGTGCTCGGTCTCATACTGCTGAACGCTATCGAGCCTATCAGGAAGGTCGTTTTCGAACCGAAGACATAAGCGGCCGGATCTGCGCCGTATGATCTGTTCCCGTATCTGAACGCAGTTCCGGAAACAGGCGGACGCCTGAGCGGGACTTACGAAGAGCTGCACGACAGATACATGAACGCTCCGGAAAAGACTGAATATCACAGGAAACAGGCAATACCGCACAAATACCGGGCGGTATTGCCTCTGACTTTCTTATAAGAAATATGCGCAAAAGGTATTGACAAACGCGCGGTTATATGGTAAAATGATTTAGCCGCTTGTGAAGGGCTCTTTTTAAGTCTGTCATAGAGTTGACGGCGCCCGGCACAGCGAGATCGTGAAACGAGGTATAAAAATGTACGCAATTATCGAAACAGGCGGAAAGCAGTATCAGGTAAAAGAGGGCGATGAGATCTTCGTAGAGAAGCTCGGCATCGACGAGGGTGAAGTTACATTCGACAAGGTTCTCCTTATCGGCGGCGACGCAGGCATCACAGCAGGCGCTCCCTATGTATCGGGCGCAACCGTAAAGGCTACCCTCCTCAAGAACGGCAAGGGCAAGAAGATCAACGTATTCACCTACAAGCCCAAGAAGGGTGAAAAAGTAGCAAAGGGTCACAGACAGCCGTACAGCAAGGTCAAGATCGACGCTATCAACGCATAACGATGATAGAAGCTGAGTTTCTCCGGTTTGAAGAGAGTCTCGTGGGTTTTCAGATATCGGGTCACGCCAATTCCGGACCCTTCGGCAAGGATATAGTGTGCGCAGCCGTTTCTTCGGCAACTATGCTCACCACAAATATCATTACCGATTATCTGTTCGCTCCCGCGGACGCGAAGGACAAGGGCAATAAGATAATGCTTGTGCTCAGGGAGCCCGGTTCTGCGATGTGCATAGCTGCCAAGCAGGTAATCAAGGGCTTTTATGACCACCTTCAGATTCTCTCGGAGGACTATAAGGGCAAGATCAGAATAACCGTACGAGACATGAAAGGAAGATAGAAATGTTAAAGATCAGTATGCAGTATTTCGCCCATAAAAAAGGTATGGGCTCCACCAAGAACGGCAGAGACTCCAACGCTCAGCGTCTCGGAGCAAAGCGTGCGGACGGTCAGTTCGTACTCGCCGGCAATATCCTTTACAGACAGAGAGGCACACATATCCACCCCGGCAAGAATGTGGGCAGAGGCTCCGATGATACATTGTTCGCAATGATCGACGGCAAAGTTAAATACGAGCGTCTCGGTAAGGACCGCAAGCAGGTAAGCGTTTACCCCGCTGAATAATCACAGGTAAGTACAGGACGGGAGAAAATCTTCCGTCCTGCTTTTCCTTTATGCATATCCGGTTCCGGAGGGAGATGAGATCATGTATACATCGTTCGGAAAAGCAAACGACCGTTTCGGGTTTGAATCAAAAGGCACTTTCAGGGTCGCCTACAAGACCGACAGCCTTATAACAGCCATCGGCGCGGCAGTGATACTTCTGTGGATAGTACTCATAATCGTCAACCTGGTCTCGATCGGGAATTTTCTCGGCTCCAATCCCACAATGTATGATTCCGCCCGGATAGAAGAACTCGACCGTGACGTCGCGGGCAAGAAGGGCAATCTTATCGATACAGCCGACGATATAGCCGCAGGCGGCATCGACGCGCTCCGTCAGGAGGCATCAAAGGCGTCGGGAGAGGGCAATAAGATGATGGAAGGATTCTCGACGGGCTTCATAGGCATGAGCACGAACTTCATTGCTATAGCTTTCGGACTTATTACGCTGCTTTTCATGCTTATAGCGTATTTTATCATCATGACGATCATCAGGAAAGGCAAGGTCTGCAATTTCAAGGCGAACGATAATTCGTTCACCGTAACTTACCCGCCGAAAAAGAAGGGCGAAGCCCCGGAAGTCATCGTGATAGAATATGACGACGTAATGGGGCTGACATGGCAGACACGGAAATTCCCGCTGCTGCCGGAGTGTTATGACATTACCTTAAAGACCCGCACCTGCGGGAATCTTGAATACCGTGTCATACTGACGAAGATCGCGCGCTCCAACGGCATAATCGAAACGCCGTTCAACTTTATCAGAGAAAAGACCGGACTCGCGGACAAAGTCGAAAAATTCGGAGTCTACAAAGACATTAACGGAATATACACAGGCAATATGAAAAAGTGATGACGGCGGCAGACTACGGCCGGACAGACGATGAACAGGAATAAAGAGAGTCAGAAGAATGTTTGTTGATATAGTTAAAATTTCTATAAAAGCGGGAGACGGCGGCAACGGCGCGGTCTCGTTCCACCGCGAGAAATATGTCGCGGCGGGCGGCCCCGACGGCGGCAACGGCGGCAAGGGCGGAGACATCGTGTTTCAGGCGGACGACAGCCTTTCCACGCTTATAGATTTCAGATACAAGAAGAAATACACCGCACAGAACGGCGCTCCCGGCGGCTCAAAGCGCAGCTCCGGCAAGTCCGCCCCCGACACGGTGATAAAGGTGCCGCGCGGCACGGTGATAAAGGACTCCGGAACGGGCCGCATACTCGCGGATATCTCGGGCGACGAGCCTGTCGTAGTCGCAAAAGGCGGCAGAGGCGGCAAGGGCAACATGAACTTCGCCACCCCGACACGGCAGATACCGCGCTTCGCAAAGCCCGGCTACCCCGGCGAGAGCTTCGATGTCACGCTGGAGCTGAAACTCCTTGCGGACGTGGGGCTGGTCGGATTCCCGAACGTGGGCAAATCCAGCCTTATCAGCGTAGTCAGCGCCGCGAAACCCGAGATAGCCAATTACCACTTCACGACGATCACTCCGGTGCTCGGCGTGGTGAAATATGATGAAAAGTCCTTCGTAATGGCCGATATACCCGGTCTCATCGAGGGCGCAAGCGAGGGCGTGGGACTCGGTCACGCATTCCTGCGGCACGTCGAACGGTGCAGGCTCATCGTCCATGTAGTGGACGTTTCGGGCTCCGAAGGCCGTGATCCTGCCGACGACTTTGAAAAGATAAACCGCGAGCTGGCGAACTTCTCCGAGGAGCTTTCACAGCGCCCGCAGATAGTTGCGGCAAACAAATCGGACATAGCAACGGAAGAGCAGACAGAAGCGTTCCGGAAATTCATAGAGGAGAAGGGACTTCCCTTCTTCGTGATATCGGCGGCTTCGGCACAGGGAACAAAGGAGCTTGTGGCGGCGATCGCAGGCGAGCTTGAGAAGCTGCCGCCGATAACACGCTATGAGCCTGTTCCGCTGACCTTTGAGGAGCTGGAGAAGCAGGCTGCCGAAAAACGCTCGTTCACGATAAAGAAAGAGGACGCCCACTTCTGGTCCGTCGAGGCGGAATGGCTGGCGCCGATACTTTCGACAGTCAATATGGACGACTATTCGAGTTTACAGTATTTCCAGAGAGTGCTGCGTTACAGCGGCATAATCGACGCGCTGAAAGAAGCGGGAATAGAGGAAGACGATACCGTATCGATATTCGACTTCGAGTTCAGTTTCGTGAATTGATTTTTTGCAGATACCCGACGGAAAAAGTTTTTGAAATGTGTCACAAAACGACATAAAAACACGTTATTATATATAGAAGGATATTATGGACACAATGACCCAGACCGAAGCAAAGCGCCTCAGCCCCGGGCTGCTGGCGTTCTACGGCGACAGCGTCTATGAGATAATGGTGCGGCGATATGTGGTTAGCTTCGGGGACAAGCCCTCCGGCAAGCTGCATGAAGAGTCGATAAAATACGCGAGAGCGGGCTTTCAGGCAGCGGCTTACGAGAAGATACTGCCGGTGCTGACTGAGACCGAAGCGGATATACTGCGCCGCGGGAGAAATTCCACAGGACTGACGGCTCCGAAATCGAGCAATCAGACCGAATACCACAAGGCTACGGCGGTGGAAGCGCTGTTCGGATATCTTTCTCTGACGGGTGAGGAGGAGCGGCTCAGAGAGCTGTTCAGTATTATCATCTCACCGGACGATCCACTGTGAAAGGAAAAGAAAATATGGGTATCAGAAAAATGATCGCGGCATTGACAGCTGCAGTGATGACCGCAGGCTGTGTCCTGTCCGCACCGGCCGGCGCCGAGTCTCTGCTGAACAGACAGTACAGACAGCGCCTCGACGCGGTGACACAGGCGCTTAAAAGTGACGAAGACACGGTCAGCGCTGTTGAAAAGTACGGCAAGGCTGTTGTATTTCTGTCGGTATCGGACGGAAAATCAAAAGCGAAGGTCTCCGAGGCTGCCGCCTATGACATCGACACAGCCGTGAACGCGGCATTCAGTGATCTGAAAGCTGCGGGGACATTCCCGAAATGGTTCAGGCTCGACGTTGTCACAAACTCCACCGAATATACATACGCGACATTCAGGGGCAGCTTTAAGGACGCAATGATAGGCTCGATGCGCTACGGCGTATCCTTCGGGGACAACAGCTACGACAGGGCTCTGCTCGAAACACAGCTGAACGCCGGCGGTATGCTGGACTACGAAAAGGGCGAGTTCAGCTGGTCCCGCGTAAACAAGGAGCTGACGCGCATGGGAAAAGAAAAGCTCCCAACCGTGCCGAAAAAGCTGGAGCTTTTCAAGACTCAGGCTTACTTCACGGAGAACGGCAGATTCGTCCGCAAGCTTACAAACGGACAGTATAACGACACCGGCAGAAGAGACTTCGGCACAGACCGGGATTCTCTGGAATTGCTGGCGGCAAAGAGCTCGTCTTATCTCGCTTCGATATGCGATCACAAGGGAAAATTCGTTTATGGCTATTACCCCATTGACAACAGCGAGATCGAGGGTTATAATACATTAAGACACGCCGGTACGGTGTGGAACCTTGTAATGCAGTACGAAATGACAGGCGACGAGAAACTGGTGCCGGTCATTGAATCCGGGCTGACGTATCTTAAAAGCAAGATCACCTACAAGAACAAGACCACAGCGTTCGTGACCGACGAGACTTATCTTAACGTGGGCGGAAACGGGCTGGCTCTGCTGGCTTACTGCACCTACGCGGATACATTCGGATCGACAAAGTACAACTCGCTGATACGCGCCCTCGCCAACGGCATAATCTTTATGCAGAAGTACGACGGCAGCTTCACTCACCTGCTCTACGCAAAGAACTACAAGACCGCAAAGGACTACGTCGTGGTCTACTACGACGGCGAGGCCTCCTACGGACTGCTGAAGGCTTATGAAGTCCTCGGGCAGGACAAATACCTGAACGCCGCCCGCAGAGCCGCGGACTGCTTCATAGCGAAGAAATACGAGACTCTGAACAGCCATTGGATAGCGTACCTTTTCAATGAGCTGACAAAATATGTGCCAGAAGAAAAATACTTCGAATTCGGACTTAAAAACGTGACGGAAAACAACTATCTGAAAAAGCTGTACAAATCACGGGCGGGCAAGAATTCCGCGAATGAGACGATAAACGCCACATTCGAGCTGTATGACAGGCTTGTGAGCGGCGGATATGAGTGCGCTTATCTTGAACAGTTCGACGCGGAACTGCTGGTCAAAACCTTACATAAGCGCACGGCATACGGACTTAACTACTTTATGTTCCCAGAGAACGCCATGTGGTTCGAGGATCCCGGCACCGTGCTGAACAGCTTTGCGGTGCGTGAGGACAATTTCAGGATCCGCATCGACGATGTGCAGCACTTTATGGACGGCTATTACCTGTATTGGAAGAATTACGACAGGATAATGCAATATACAAATACAGAACAGAAAGAAGCGGCATAATACCGCAAGGACACGGAGGATTACAATATGTCAGGACATTCCAAATGGAGCACTATCAAGAGAAAAAAGGGGGAGAAGGACGGCGCAAGAGCAAAGGTCTTCACCAAGATCAGCCGTGAGATAATCGTCGCGGTGCGCGAAGGCGGCGGAGATCCGTCCAGCAATTCCAAGCTGGCGCAGCTCGTCCAGAAGGCAAAATCCAACAATATCCCCAACGATAACATAGACCGCCTTATCAAGAAAGCAAGCGGCGACGGTGAAAAGACGGACTACGAAGAGTGCGTATATGAGGGCTACGGTCCCAACGGCGTGGCTGTCATAGTGGAGTGCCTGACCGACAACCGCAACCGTACTGCGGGCGAAGTGCGCCACTACTTCGACAAGTTCGGCGGCAACCTCGGCACATCGGGCTGCGTATCGTTCATGTTCACCACAAAGGGCATCGTGGTGCTGGACAACGAGGACGAGGACATAGACGAGGACAAGGCTATGGAGGATATCCTTGAGGCAGGCGGCGACGACTTCACATTCGAGGACGGCTGCGTTGAGATAACCACAGACCCGAACACGGTAGCCGAAGTGGGCAAGGCTCTCTCGGATATGGGCTACAAGGTGCTTTCCGCGGAACCCGCCAAGATCCCCTCCACCTACACCACTCTGACGGACGAGGATCATATAAAGAAGATGGGTCTTCTTCTGGACGCCCTCGATGACAACGACGACGTACAGAACGTATGGCATAACTGGGAAGAATCAGACAGCTGATGATCGTATTCTCTCCTGCTCCGGCAGGGGAGAATAGTTGTTTAAGGCATTTCTGCTTGACATAGCGAAAAAAATATAGTATAATTAACGGATACGGTGATGTCCGGACAAACAGGTTCATATTATATATAAAAACAGGATCGGAGATAAGTATGGACTTTGTATTTATACTCAACAGCATACTGCTGGGCGTCGGACTGGCGATGGACGCGTTTTCCGTTTCGCTGGCAAACGGACTGAACGAGCCAGGAATGAAGCGCCGCAAAGCCTGTCTTATCGCGGGGATCTTCGCGGTCTTTCAGGCCTTGATGCCAATGGCAGGCTGGATCTGCGTCCATACTATAGTTGAGGCCTTCAGCGCATTTGACAGGTTCGTGCCGTGGATAGCGCTGGCGCTCCTCGGCTTTATCGGCGGAAAGATGATATACGACGGTCTGACAGGCAGAGATGACGGCGAAGAGGCTGTCGGCGTAGGCTTCGGTGCTCTGATGATACAGGGTGTGGCAACCTCGATAGACGCGCTGTCGGTGGGCTTCACCATAGCGGATTACGATCTGTTCCATGCGGTAACGGCGGCGGTCATAATAGCACTGATGACATTCGTTATCTGCATCGGAGGACTTGAGATAGGAAAGAAAGTCGGCACGAAGCTGTCCGGCAAGGCGCAGATATTCGGCGGCATAATACTCATAGGGATAGGGCTTGAGATATTCATAAGCTCGTTCCTCGGCTGAAAGGACAATAAATGGCAGAAAAAGAAAAACTCCACCGTACTACGATAGGCGGTCAGGCGCTGATCGAGGGCATAATGATGAAAGGCCCGGAAAAAACCGCAATGGCAGTACGCGCAAAGAGCGGAGAAATAGTTATCGAAGAAAAAGAGAACAAACAGAGAAAGTGGTACAATAAAGTGCCGTTCATACGCGGCCCGGTAAACTTCGTGACGCAGCTCGCGGACGGCTATTACTACCTGTCCCGCTCGGCGGAGCTTTCCGGAATGGCGGAAGACGAGGACAACGGCGAAGAGATGAGCAAGTTCGAGAAATGGCTTGACGCAAAGCTCGGGGACAAGCTGATGAACGTCGTTATGACCATAGCTATGGTGCTGGGCATCGCGCTGGCCGTAGTTCTGTTCGTTTTCGTGCCGACGTGGCTGTTCATGCTGGTGCAGTACCTGGCCGGTGAGAACGACCTTTCGGCGTTCCAGTCGCTGTTTGAGGGCATACTGAAAATAATCATCTTCATCACATATATGTGGCTCGTATCAAAGACCGAAGCCATACGCCGCACCTACGAATATCACGGCGCGGAGCACAAGACCATATTCTGCTACGAAAAAGGGCTTCCGCTGACAGTGGAGAACGTAAAGCCCCAGACGCGCTTTCACCCGCGCTGCGGCACCAGCTTCATCTTCCTGGTGCTCATCATAAGCATACTGATATATTCCATATTCCCCATAAACAACCAGATGTTCATTGACGCTTTCGCGGTTACGGATTTCGTGGCGATGATACTGCGCGTATCCTGCAAGATACTGCTGCTGCCGGTGATCGTGGGCATTTCCTATGAAGTTATCCGCATAGCCGGACGCTATGACAACGTATGCACCCACATAATTTCAGCTCCGGGACTTGCGCTCCAGAGGCTCACCACCAAAGAACCCGACGCTTCGGAGATCGAAGCCGCCATAGCCGCGATGAAAGCCGTTATCCCCGAGGATAAGGAAAGCGACAAATGGTAAGCGGCGCGGACAAGCTGCGGACGATAAGAAAAGCCCTTGCGGAAGCGGGAGTCTTCGACCCGGCATTTGAGGCGAAGGAGATAATACGCGAGTACACCGGGCGCCCCATGCCGCTGACCGGCGATATCACGGAAGCCGAAGAAAAGGCGATCGACGAAGCTGTGAGCCGCAGGCTTGAGGGCGAGCCGCTCCAGTACATCTTCGGGAAATGGGAATTCTACGGGCTGCCGTTCCTCGTCGGTGAAGGAGTACTGATACCGCGCCCCGAGACCGAGCTGCTGGTGGATATCGCAGCAAAGCGGCTGGGCAAAGGCAGTACGGTGCTGGATCTGTTCAGCGGGACAGGCTGCATACCGATAAGCATAGCAAAGACAGTCGGGGCGAAGTGTTATGCCGTTGAGCTCTACGATGCGGCATTCGGCTATCTGACAAGGAACATCGCACTGAACGGCGCGGACGTGACCGCAGTACAGGCCGATGCCCTGGACGGTACGCTGTTCGGGGATTTGCGGTTCGATGCAATATTTGCCAATCCGCCATACGTCACTGAGGCAGAGATGCGGGAGCTGCCCGCGAATGTCCGCCGTGAGCCGGAGACAGCACTCTTCGGCGGCAGGGACGGACTCGATCCGTACCGCGCAATGATACCCGCATGGGCGGGGCGGCTCAAGGATAACGGCTTCATGGCAGTGGAGACCGGCGAAACACAAGGCGAAGCAGTCTCGGCGATCATGCGGGAAAACGGACTGCTGCCGGAAATAGTCAGGGACTACTCCGGACATGACAGAGTCGTGGTCGGGGAGCGGCCCGGCGGCAATATGTAAATGATGTGAAACTTCGGTGTGATAATCGCAAAAATAAGCCGATAATTGCCGGAAACGGTTGACATAACGCGTTTTTTGCGGTATATTGTTAATGTAAAAGGGAAAGATATACCGATCGGAAAAAAGAAAGGAAACAGCTATGAAAAAGAGAATTACAGCTGCGTTTGCCGCAGCAATAATGATATTGGCAGCAGCGGGCTGCAATGGCGGAAAACCCGCCACCACCACAGCCGCTTCGGCTTCGCAGACTTCCGACAACTCAACGTCGCAGGTCGCGTACGCATCGGACGAAGTGGACACAAGCGCCGAGGCTCTGGAATATCTGCGGAACACCGTGCCGCTTTTCGCGAACTATCTCGATACCAGACGCAAGTCCCCGCTGTCGTTTGAGACCACGGTCCAGACCAGCGAAGGCGAGTGGAAGTCCTGCGTATATATCAAGGACGCACGCAACGCAGTGCTTTCGACTGTCGATCCGTCCGGTGCCGAGACCCGCACGGTCTATGCGCAGGACAAATGCTTCCAGCTCGACAGCGTGAACAAGAAAGCCTATGTACAGACGCTGACGGACACCCGACTGCTGGGACTTGTGGATTCGCTGCTTCTCAAACTCAGATACAGCGAAGTGATAGAGGCAAGATACACCACCGGCACCGGCACGATACAGGGCACAGAGTATGACTGTGAGTCCATAGGCACCGGAGAACCCGGAAACGATACCGTTTACTATTTCGACAAGAACAGCAGGAATCTCGTCTATATCAAGGACGGAGACGCACTTTCCAAGGTGCTGCGCATTGAGAACGTTTTTGACAAGGACGATATGCTTTCAATCCCCGCTGACTACGAACAGCTGACCTATCAGGATCTTGTTGCAAGTGACAGCAGCAAATAAAACACAAAAGAAAAAACGCCGCTGCGGAATTGTTCCCGCAGCGGCGTTCTTGTTTTGCTTAATCGGCTCTGGAAAGCCATATATTGGCAACATCGAGTGCCTCGAACAGGCTTCCGCGGTTGCTGGTCTTGACCACCATATCCTGCGGGTCGATGTCCTTGGCGGTGCGCATCAGCACCACCATGAGCTTATCGGCTACCGTAAGGCCGTTCAGCTCGGTGGTGTGCTGGATATTGATGTTAGCCACCATTTCGTCGCTCATATTTCCGTAATATATCGTATTTCCGTTTCTTACAAGCGGAAAGCCCTTATAAGTCAGGAACTTCGTCTCTTCAGCCATAGTTTCATCTTCCTCCGTAAAATAATGTGCTCTTGCCTTATATGAATTACTGTGCCGGGTTCTCCTTCTTCAGATCCTGCGGGCGCTGGCGCACTTTGATATGCACTTCGCGGAGCTGCTGTTCGGTGACTTCCGTGGGAGCGCCCAGCAGGAGATCCTGCGCGTTGGAGTTGAGCGGGAACGCAATGACTTCGCGTATGCTTTCCTCATCGAGCAGGAGCATTATCATTCTGTCGATGCCGAATGCCATTCCTGCGTGAGGCGGAGCGCCGAATTTGAATGCGCTGTACAGTGCGCCGAACTTCTCCTTTACGTCTTCCTCAGTGTAGCCCGCGATCTCGAATGCCTTTACCATTACATCTATGTCGTGGTTGCGGACAGCGCCGGAAGCCAGCTCAACACCGTTGCAGACCACGTCATACTGATAAGCCAGCACGTCGCAGGGATTCTTCGTGTTGAGAGCTTCAAGCTCGCCCTGGGGCATGGAGAAAGGATTGTGGGTGAAGATAGGCTTGCCTGTCTCCTCGTCTTCCTCGTACATCGGGAAATCAACTATCCAGCAGATCTCGAAGCGGTCGTTGTCTATAAGACCCATTCTGTCCGCTACCTCGTTTCTGATGAGGCCGGCGAACTTCTCCGCGTTCTTCTTGTTGTCCGCGATGAAGTAGAGCACATCGCCCACTTCAAGCTCAGCGCGCTTTGCCAGCTCTTCCCTGTCGCCCTCGCGGAGGAACTTGTCGATAGGTCCGTTGAATTTCAGACCTTCTTCCACCTTGAAATAGCCGAGACCCTTCATGCCGATGGACAGGGCGTATTCTTCCATTTTCTCGAAGAAGCTCTTGGACTTCTCCGCCATCTTCGGTACGCGTATAGCTCTTACTGTCTTGTTGGAGAAGGGCTTGAAGGAGCTGTCAACGAACAGGTCGGAAACGTCAATGATGAACAGCGGGTTGCGCAGGTCGGGCTTGTCGGAGCCGTACTTCAGCATAGCTTCCTCAAACGTGATGCGCGGGAAGGGAGCGTGGGTGTACTTCTTCTTGCCGAACTTTTCGAGTATAGCCGGGAATACCTGTTCCGCCGCCGCGAAAACATCTTCCTGTGTAGCGAAGCTCATTTCGAGATCGAGCTGATAGAACTCGCCGGGTGTACGGTCGGCTCTCGCGTCCTCGTCACGGAAGCAGGGAGCAAGCTGGAAATACTTGTCGAAGCCCGACACCATATAGAGCTGCTTGAATATCTGCGGAGCCTGTGGAAGCGCATAGAATCTGCCGTGGTGCTTTCTGCTGGGGATCAGGTAGTCTCTCGCGCCCTCGGGGGACGATGTGGAGAGGATAGGAGTCTGGAGCTCCAGGAAGCCCAGCTCGGTCATCTTCTCGCGCATGAAGCTCATTACCTGCGAACGGAACACGATATTGTCGTGTACTCTGCGGTTGCGCATATCAAGGAAGCGGTAGCGCAGTCTTATGTCCTCATTGCTGTTGTGGGACTCGGGGATCTCGAACGGGAGCTGAGTCGTTACCTTGCCGAGGATGTCAACGCTCTCGGCTGCGAGCTCGATAGTACCCGTAGCGATCTTCGGGTTGTAGGTGCTCTCGTCGCGCTTGATGATCTGTCCGCTTATCGAGACAGCGCACTCCTTGGTTATACCCTCGAGCAGCTTCTCATTGTTCTGGAACGTGACCTGCAACATTCCGTAATGGTCACGCAGGTCGATGAATTCGATACCGCCGTGATCGCGGATATTCTCCACCCAGCCCGAAACTCTGACTTCTTTTCCGATGTCCGCTTCCGACAGCATCGCCGTGTTGTGGTCGCGGTATTTGTTTGCTGTGAACATTGTCTTATGTTCCTTTCTTTATCCTTTTAATTTCTGTTCAAGAATTGCTTTGATAGTATTCGGTGTGGCCTGACCCTTGAGAGCCTTGTTCGCCTGCCCCATGAAGAAGCCGAACACCTTCTGCTCACCCGCTCTGTACTGCTCCACGGGCTTGGGATTGTCGGCTATCAGCTTGTCGATGACAGCCTCCACCGCCGAAGTGTCGTCCCTTACCCACAGGTCAAGCTCGTCGCAGACCGCGTCGGGGGATTTGCCGCTGTTTATCATCTCAACGAATATCGTCTTGTAGTTGTTCTTGTTTATTTTGTCCGTATCTCCGAGCTCTATGAGTCTCGCCAGATCCTTTGCGGTGAATTTCAGGCTGTCCATGCTCATCTCGCCGAGGTTTATGCGGCGCATGAACTCGCCGAGTATGAAGTTTGCCACGGCTTTGGGCTTATTGTAGGCCTTTATCGCGTCCTCGAAGAAATCACAGATATCCTTGTCGTTTATGATGTTGTCCGCGTCGGTCTCCGCAATACCGTACTCCGTCATATACCGCGCCTTGCGCTGTTCGGGCATTTCGGGGAGCTTCGCCTTTATCTCCGCCAGTTCTTCCTCGGTGAAGATTATGGGCGGGATATCCGGGTCGGGGAAATACCTGTAATCGTGAGCGTCCTCTTTGGAGCGCAGAGCCGTTGTCTC